>Ga0208186_100175_pt1 | contig 8847 bp, 9 predicted proteins | sample Shrwel1BS1Day23_FD_187537 | JGI IMG/M metagenome (GOLD analysis project Ga0208186, IMG submission 187537) | Subsurface microbial communities from deep shales in Ohio, USA - Utica-3 well 1 S-1-Day23 (SPAdes) (version 2) ... | reverse complement strand
TGGCGAACACAATTAACCAAGTTATTGTTAGTCCAGTCATTTTAGATAAAGTTCAAAGTAATTTAAATCTATCTGATGACTCTTTCCAAAAACAAGTTACAGCAGCAAATCAAACAAATTCACAAGTTATTACGCTTACTGTTAAATATTCTAATCCTTACATTGCACAAAAGATTGCAGACGAGACTGCTAAAATATTTAGTTCAGACGCAGCGAAACTATTGAATGTTACTAACGTTAATATTCTATCCAAAGCAAAAGCTCAAACAACACCAATTAGTCCTAAACCTAAATTGTATTTAGCGATATCTGTTATAGCCGGACTAGTTTTAGGTTTAGCCATTGCTTTATTGAAGGAATTGTTTGATAACAAAATTAATAAAGAAGAAGATATTGAAGCTCTGGGGCTCACGGTTCTTGGTGTAACAAGCTATGCTCAAATGAGTGATTTTAATAAGAATACAAATAAAAATGGCACGCAATCGGGAACTAAGTCAAGTCCGCCTAGCGACCATGAAGTAAATAGATCATCAAAAAGGAATAAAAGATAGGAGTTCAGGATGGCTAAAAATAAAAGAAGCATAGACAATAATCGTTATATTATTACCAGTGTCAATCCTCAATCACCTATTTCCGAACAATATCGTACGATTCGTACGACCATTGATTTTAAAATGGCGGATCAAGGAATTAAAAGTTTTCTAGTAACATCTTCAGAAGCAGCTGCAGGTAAATCAACCGTAAGTGCTAATATAGCTGTTGCTTTTGCACAACAAGGTAAAAAAGTACTTTTAATTGATGGCGATCTTCGTAAACCGACTGTTAACATTACTTTTAAAGTACAAAATAGAGTAGGATTAACCAATATTTTAATGCATCAATCTTCGATTGAAGATGCCATACAAGGGACAAGACTTTCTGAAAATCTTACAATAATTACCTCTGGTCCAATTCCACCTAATCCATCGGAATTATTAGCATCTAGTGCAATGAAGAATTTGATTGACTCTGTGTCCGATTTCTTTGATGTTGTTTTGATTGATACTCCACCTCTCTCTGCAGTTACTGATGCTCAAATTTTGAGTAGTTATGTAGGAGGAGTGGTTCTTGTTGTACGTGCCTATGAAACAAAAAAAGAGAGTTTAGCAAAAACAAAAAAAATGCTGGAACAAGTTAATGCAAATATATTAGGAGTTGTTTTGCATGGGGTAGACTCTTCTGACTCACCGTCGTATTACTACTACGGAGTAGAGTAATTGGAATAAATTTTAATCAAATAAAAGACAGAAATTTGTAGAAGAGGAGAGCAAATGATTGATATTCATTGCCATATTTTACCGGGTATAGATGATGGAGCTAAAACTTCTGGAGATACTTTGACAATGCTGAAATCAGCAATTGATGAAGGGATAACAACCATCACTGCCACTCCTCATCATAATCCTCAATTTAATAATGAATCACCGCTTATTTTGAAGAAAGTTAAGGAAGTTCAAAATATCATTGACGAGCATCAATTACCAATTGAAGTTTTACCAGGACAAGAGGTGAGAATATATGGTGATTTATTAAAAGAATTTTCTGAAGGAAAGTTACTGACAGCAGCGGGCACTTCAAGTTATATATTGATTGAATTTCCATCAAATCATGTGCCAGCTTATGCTAAAGAACTTTTTTATAATATTCAATTGGAGGGACTTCAACCTATTTTGGTCCACCCTGAGCGTAATAGCGGAATCATTGAGAACCCTGATATATTATTTGATTTTATTGAACAAGGAGTACTAAGTCAGATAACAGCTTCAAGTGTCACTGGTCATTTTGGTAAAAAAATACAAAAGCTGTCATTTAAAATGATAGAAAACCATCTTACGCATTTTGTTGCATCAGATGCGCATAATGTGACGTCACGTGCATTTAAGATGAAGGAAGCGTTTGAAATTATTGAAGATAGTTATGGTTCTGATGTATCACGAATGTTTCAAAATAATGCAGAGTCAGTGATTTTAAACGAAAGTTTTTATCAAGAAAAACCAACAAAGATCAAAACAAAGAAATTTTTAGGATTATTTTAAAGGGATTAAATGGAGTAAATAATGGAATTTTTTGAGGATGCCTCATCACCTGAATCGGAAGAGCCTAAGTTAGTAGAATTAAAAAATTTTTCTTATAGAGAGCTAATTATAAAAAGAGCAATTGATATCCTAGGAGGATTAGCAGGTTCAGTTTTATTTCTTATTGCGGCTGCATTGCTTTATGTCCCTTACAAAATGAGCTCGGAAAAAGATCAAGGGCCAATGTTCTATAAACAAAAACGGTATGGAAAAAACGGGAAAATTTTTTATATTTTGAAATTTAGGACAATGATAGTTAATGCTGAGCAGTATTTAGAGCTACATCCAGAAGTTAAAGCCGCCTATCATGCCAATGGCAATAAACTAGAAAATGACCCCCGTGTGACGAAGATTGGTTCATTTATTAGACAACACTCAATTGATGAATTACCACAATTTATCAATGTTCTTAAAGGGGATATGGCATTGGTTGGCCCAAGACCAATTTTGCTTTTTGAAGCGAAAGAATATGGGGAGCGCCTCTCTTACTTACTCATGTGTAAACCTGGAATTACTGGTTATTGGACAACACATGGTCGAAGTAAAGTTTTTTTTCCTCAACGAGCAGATTTAGAGCTCTATTATCTCCAATATCACAGCACCAAGAATGATATCAGACTTATCATGCTTACAATTATACAAAGTATTCACGGATCAGATGCCTACTAAAATGATGAGTTGGAAATTATTAATTATAGGATTATTGTAATCATAATTATTAAAGTAGTTATATATGTATTGTAGGGAGAACAATCTATTAAATATGAAAAAAGCATTTCTTATCCATTATGATGGATATTATGATATTCGTTTAAAATATGTTGAGCAAAATCTTGAAGAAAGAGGCTACCAAGTAACCTTGTTATTTTCTGACTTTAATCATTTTACGAAATCAAGAAAGACGTATTCCAATAAAAACTTGAAATTAATCCATGTTCCGAAGTATAAAAAAAATATTTCAGTAAAAAGAATCCTTTCTTATTTGTCATTCACAAAACAAGTGAGAAAAATTCTTAATGAAGAAAAACCAGATTTTATTTATGCCATAATTCCACCAAATTTTTTAGCAAATAACTTAGCTAACTTCAAAATAAAGCACCCAAAGATAAAAGTTGTGTTTGATGTTTTTGATTTGTATCCTGAACAAATGCCTAGATTATCCGACACTGCGGTTGCTAAAATTTGGGGCAATCTAAGAAATAAAAGCTTAAAAAAAGTTGATTATATTATTTTAGAGTGTAATTATTACAAAAAAGTTCTACTCCAATATCTTGATGAAGATAAAAATTCAGTGTTGTATCTAAATCGGTCACATCTTGAAATCCCTTATGAATTTGAATGGAAGAATGATCAAATTGATATTGCTTATCTAGGTTCAATAAATCATCATATTGATATTGATAAAATTATTGAACTACTATCTGCTATTAATGAAAAAAAGAAAATTCTATTTCACATCATAGGAGATGGGGAAAGAAGAAAAAAATTAATAATACAATTAAAAGAAAATAATATTGACTATCAGTTTTATGGAAGGATATTTGATGAATCAAAAAAGCGAAATATCTTGCAAAAGTGTCAATATGGAATAAATATTTATAGAGAAGGACTTGGGATAGGTTTGACAATGAAATCTATAGAATATTATCAGATAGGCTTACCCATTATTAATTCGGGGATATATGATACGAGAATCCTATGTGATGAGAATAAATCCGGAATTAATTTTGAGGGCAAAGAAAGTATTGATAAATTAGTAGCAATTAATAAAGAAGATTGGGAAATATTACTCCTAAAATCTTTAAATATATTTAAGGAAAAATTTTCTGATGATAGTTATATTTCTGGATTATCAAAGATTTTAGATAAAGTTTTATAGAGGCATCGATAGTGAAGAAGGTAATTCTTAACTAGATTTTCTAGGAAGTAAAAGTTCAAAATTAATGTATGGTGGAAATAAAAAAATCCCAAAATTTTAAAGGAGTATTCAAATATTAAAAAATGGAAGAGAAAAATATTAGGGAAGTACCAAATAAACCGCTCATATCTATTATTGTACCAGTTTATAATGTTGAAATATATTTAGCAGAGTGCATAGATAGTCTCATAAAACAAACATATCCTTATATTGAAATACTATTATTAAATGATGGTTCCACTGATAATTCTGGCAAAATATGTGAGGATTATATGCAAAAGGATTCAAGGGTTTTCTATTATCATTTTGAAAATAAAGGACTGTCAACTACGAGAAACCGTGGTTTAGAAATATGCAAAGGAGATTTTGTCACATTTGTTGATTCTGATGATTGGTTGGAGTATTCCTTTTGCGAAAAAACATTAATGCAGATTTTAGAAAAAAAATCAGATTGTGTTTCATGTGGATTTAAGGAAGTTAATGGTAAAAAAGTTACAGAACATGGGCCTCAAAAAAATATTTCTATAAATCAAGATCTTTTTATTGAAAAAACTTTATCCCCGCAAACTGGCGTAAGTCTTGCATGTGGAAAACTATGGAATAGAAGATTTATTCAAGATAATAGAATTTTGTTTGACACAGAGGTAACTACATTAGAAGATGTTCTGTTTCATGCAGCATTGGCTCAGTCTCCCATGAAAGTAGCACTCTGTGGAGAGGCTTTATATAATTATCGATTTAATCCTAATTCTATAGTTCGCTCATTTAATGAGGATTACTATGTTGAAATTGAAAAGAGTTTGTGGCGTTTAAGAAAAATTTTAATAAATGATAAAACAATTAAAAACAAAAGTTATTTTGATAATTTTGCTGTCTATTTTTTGTTAAAAATTGCTGTAAATTATTGTTTCCATCCTAAAAATAGAAGAAGTTATTTAGAGAAAGTCCAGTTGTTGAAAAGTATTTCTAACAACCCATTGTTTAACTCTGCTATTAAAAATTCAAATTATTCCCAAATTACGATCTCACGAAGGATTTCACTATTTGCTTTGAAACATAAGATGTATCACGTTATGGCATTAATTGCTGTTATCCGCCAGAGACAGTTTAAAGAAAGAAAAAAATGATAATTTATTTTTTAATTTTCCCTATTATAACTATTTTCTATATAGTTCCAATAAGAAATTATATTAATCGTAGAAAGTTTTTTGTCTCTTTATCTTTTTTATTCTTGACGATAGTTGCTGTTTTTCGAGCATCAACAGTAGGAGCAGATGTGCCAACATATGAAGGATTATTTGTCCAACTACTATCAGGAGAATCAACAGGGCATGGAAATACACCAATTTATAATTTGTATTCACAATTGGTGGGGAAAGTTTCCGCTCAGCCACTTGCAATAACGATAGCAAATTCTATTGTTATCTGTGTACTTATGGCAGTTTTTATTTATTATAGTGACGTAAATCCCTTCTATGCTACTTTACTATTTGTTGGTATGTACTTTTATGCAGATAGTTTAAATGGAGCAAGACAATATATTGCTATAGCTTTAGTTTTGAATGCATTTTTATTTCTGTTGAAGAAAAAATGGATATGGTATATCAGTTTAACACTTATTGCAATAGGAGTTCATGCTACCGCAATAGTTTCTTTAATTTATATTCCAATAGTGCTCATCAGATGGACTTTGAAGAAATCAATAATTTTTATTGGAAGTTTGGTTGTTTTGGGACTTTTGTATTTAAGAATTATTGACATATTTGTAAAGATTTTTCCTAGATATTCTTTTTATATTACTGGTGATGGATATGAAAATGTTCAAACGATAGGAACGGTGTCTCAAGGAAAGATACTTTATTATTATTTGTTCTTACTCACAGTGTTTTTACTAACAGTATTTTTAATTAATAAATATAGAATTTTAATTACAACAGATGAAACTAAAATAATCATTTGCTATGCCATTAGTTTATTCGTAGGTATTTTATTTTATAATGCTATTTTGGTGCAAAGAGTAATTTGGTACTTTTCTATTTGGGGGATAATTTTTTTTCCAATTATGGAAGATAAGCTATCTAAAATATTTTCTGGAGGAAAAAGAGATAGCAAGTTTTTGTTTGTGTTGTTCTTTCTTATTGTTTTCGTCGTATACATCATACGTTTGCAGAATAACTATGATATGATTGTTCCCTACAGGACCTGGATTAGTTGAGGAAATAAAATATGATACCAAAAAAAATACATTATTGTTGGTTTGGTGGAAAACCATTACCAAAGAAAATAAAAAAATATATTGACTCATGGAAAAAATATTGTCCCGACTATGAGATTATTGAGTGGAATGAAGAGAATTATGACGTGTATAAAAATAAATTTATTTCTGAGGCTTATAGATCTCAAAAGTATGCCTTCGTTTCTGATTATGCAAGATTAGATATTATATATAATAATGGTGGCATTTATTTAGACACAGATGTTGAAATAATTGCTCCTCTTGACAATTTACTTAATTTTCAGTGCTTTATGGGGAATGAAGAAGAAGGACTTGTGAATTCAGGTTTAGGTTTTGGAGCTGTAAAGTACTCTGTTTTCTTAAAAAAAATTATGGAAGAATATTTAGTGCTAGATAAAATAAATTTTGAAAATCTTGACGAATTAAAAAGAGTGTCTTGTGTCTTTATGACTTTAAAAGTATTGAAACAGATGAAATGGCGAAGCAATAATGATCTTCAAGACTTAGGAGTAGTAGTTATTTTACCTACAGATTATCTTTGCCCTTATAATTTTTTTACAGGGAAGGTTAAATTTACAGGGAATACGAAATCTATACATCACTATGATGCAAGTTGGCAAACTTCATTTAGAAGTTATTTAGGAAAATTAAAAAGAACATTCCTATTTGCTTTGAATAGAAAATTAAACGATATGAAAGGTCGTAAGTAAATTGATAAAAAAAAGCCTAATTCTAATTACTGGGGGAGCCGGATTTGTTGGTTCAACTTTAACTAATAAGCTTTTAAAAGATAATAAAGTAATTGTAGTTGATGATTTATCAATGGGAACTTTTGAAAATCTTAATGAATCAGAAAACTTAGTAAAAATTAAAGGTTCAGTTACTGATGATAAATTGTTAATACGGCTCTTTGAGGAAAATGATTTTGATTATGTCTTTCATTTGGCAGCAGTTGCTTCAGTTGCAGATTCTATTATTCGCCCTAAAGAAACACATATGGTTAATTTTGATAGTACGATGAATATTTTAGAACTCTTAAGGAGAAATAAAAAATCATTAAAAAGATTTATTTTTTCATCAAGTGCCGCAGTCTATGGTGATGAGCCTACACTTCCTAAAACCGAGATATCTCCAGTATCTCCAACAACGCCATATGGAATTGATAAATATGCATCAGAGAGAATTACTATGGCCTATAATAAACTTTATGATATACCAACTAGTGCAGTTCGATTTTTCAACGTTTATGGTCCCAAACAGAACCCAAACTCTCCTTATTCTGGTGTTATTTCCTTGATTATGGAATCTTTTAAAAATAAACAAAATTTTAGTGTTTTTGGTAATGGAGAACAATCACGTGATTTTATTTATGTTGATGATGTTGTAGAGGCATTAGAAGTTGTTGCTAGTTCAAAAAATACTTATGGAGAAGTATATAATATTGGTACGGGAGAAAAAGTTACTCTAAATAGACTTATTAGCTTGATGCAAGATATCGTACAACAAAAATTAAAAATTTCGTATAAAGAAAAACGGGCTGGGGATATTGATGTTTCCGTTGCGGATATAAAAAAGCTAAATAGTATTGGATTTTACCCTGTTTCTACCCTTGAGGAAGGGTTAAAAAAGTATCTTGATTATGAATTACAAGATAAAATGAATTGAAAAATTAGATATGCTGAAGTCCGTGGTTTAAATACAAAACAAATCATTGATGGAGTTGGGTTAGATCCACGAATCGGAACCCATTATAATAATCCTTTGTTTGGTTATGGAGGGTATTGCCTACCGAAAGATACCAAACAGCTTTTGGCTAACTATGACCAAGTTCCGGAGAAATTAATTGAGGCTGTTGTTGAATCAAATAGGACAAGAAAAGATCATATTGCAGATATGATCATTAAACGTTCTCCTAAAGTGGTGGGTATCTACCGCTTAACTATGAAGTCAAATTCTGATAATTTTAGATCAAGTTCAATTCAAGGAATTATGAAACGAATTAAAGGCAAGGGAATTGAGGTAGTTGTCTATGAGCCAACACTAAAAGATACTCATTTCTACAATTCTCGGGTAGTTCATAATCTGGATGAGTTTAAAATGATTTCTGATGTGATTGTTTCAAATCGTTATACTAAAGAACTTGAGGATGTTAAAACTAAAGTTTATACGAGAGATTTATTTGGGCGTGACTAAACAACAATTTTGGAGGAGAAATTGGAACGAAAAAAAAAGACGAAAAATAGTATCTGGGTGATAATTATACCTATCTTAATTTTTATTATCCTTATAGGAGCAGGGGCTTATGCATTAAGAGATTCATTTATTCCTACTGAACATACGAAAACAAATAGTTCGGATCAACCGACCAAAACTTCGGCTTCTAACGGTTACGTGGAGCAAAAAGGTGAAGAAGCTGCTGTGGGTAGTATAGCACTTGTAGATGACGCTGGAGTACCAGAATGGGTTAAAGTTCCCTCAAAGGTAAATCTAGATAAATTTACTGATTTATCTACGAATAATATCACTATTTATCGAATTAACAATCCGGAAGTCTTAAAAACAGTTACCAATCGTACAGA
>Ga0208186_100174_pt1 | contig 8858 bp, 7 predicted proteins | sample Shrwel1BS1Day23_FD_187537 | JGI IMG/M metagenome (GOLD analysis project Ga0208186, IMG submission 187537) | Subsurface microbial communities from deep shales in Ohio, USA - Utica-3 well 1 S-1-Day23 (SPAdes) (version 2) ... | reverse complement strand
AGTACTTGGGGGTTGCCCCCTGGGAGATATGCGAGTGGCCAAGTGAACCAAAGGAGCTAAGGCTCCTTTTTTTGTGTTCTTGGCTCCTTATTTCTCGATATGTTAAAAGCCCCTAAGGGCTGTTTTTTTTATTCTGGGAATGTGTAATCACGTAATGCGCTACTAATGTCATCATATAAAAAACCTTTTCGAGCTAAGGCTTGGGTAATTTTTTGCTTACGCTCATATCCTTCATAATTTTTGGTGTAACGTTTGGCAACTTTATCAAGCTCTGAATAGAGAAGGTCCATTTCATTTTCCTCATCCGCTTCTAATTCAAGAGAGTCAAGTGCGATGGAAGAAACAGAGTAAGAAAAACCTTTATTCATTAAATTTTGGATGATTTTATCTTTTAGTTGTTTTAGTGTTAATCTGGTTCCATAGGTTCTGGATAATTTGCTAGCAAGTTTATAAGCGACATCAATCTGTTTTTCTTCGCTATAAATTTCGTTGAGGGTTTCGGACAGGACATCATTACTAATTCCTTTGGTCAGTAATTTTTGTTTAATTTGATAGGGGCCGCTACTTCCCATTGAAATCTTACCTTCAATAAAATTTTCAGCATAGGACTTGTCATTAATTAGATTATTTTCTGTAAGTACTGATAATACTTGTTCAATTTGGTCAGTATCATTGATGTCATGTTCTAGTAAGTATTTTCTTACTTCAGCGCCCGTACGCATTTTAAATGAAATGTAGTACAAGGCTAAGGACTTCCCTTGAGCAAACTGATCATACGCTAGAATTTCCTCTAAATCAGTCTCACTAACTTCTTTATCAATCGTGATAAAAAAATGGATGATTGTATCTTCACAGAGGTAGATTTTTTCTTCATCTAGATCAGAGAGATCGACACGGTAGAGTCGTTTTAATTTTTTTATTGCTGTGATTTTTCCCATATCTTTATTATATACGAAAATCTTAGGAATTTGTCACTAACGAATCAAACGACAAAAATGTGACAAAAAATAAGATAAGAGACTGATTTTTTTCTATTTGATAAGTTATATGAAAAAATGTAGTATATAAACCTGTTTGTAAAAGATGATTGTTTTTGTAAAATTATCGTTAAAACTTTGCTTAGACTTGATATGACTAGGCTTTTTTAATTTTTTATAAATGATGTCTTGACTTGATGTAATATTTTCAAGATAAAATATCCGATATCCGTCCTTTTTTGTAGTAAAATTATAACAAATAACCTACAATTATGACGGAGACGAACTAATGAAAAAAAATCAAGTGCTTTATTAACCATGGGAACCTTAACGATTCTTGCTGGTGGTGGAGTTGTTCTAACACATTCGCCTGATGTTTTTAAAATACAAAAGGTTTATGCAGCAACTTCTAGAGAAGTGACTGTATATCCAACCAACTTTTTAACTTATTTCCAAAGAAATGGGTCAGCAGCTGGGTTTAATTATGATTTATCAACTTATACTCAAACCTTGACGCCTGACAAAGGAAGCCAAGCGGGAAATGTTACTTTGATGACCAAAGTTGACATGTCACAAAACTTTACTTTTACCGGGAAGATTAACTTAGGAAATAAGGCTCAAAACAGGGGTGGAGCTGATGGGGTTGGTTTCCTTTTTCATCCAGGGGATACGAGTGTCGTAGGTGCACCTGGTGGAGCTGCCGGTATTGGTGGGGTAAAAGGAGCTTTCGGTTTCAAGCTTGACACTTATTATAATGGTTTTAATGACCCAAGTTTTACGCAAGACCCATCACAATATGCGAGCGGACTTGCTTTTGGTGCCTTTGTCAATGGTTTAGATGGACAGGCTAAAACCATTGCTGCGGGTTCTCAAGAGATTCCACAACCAACAAATAATAATTTCGTCGATTTTAAAATGACTTATATTGGTGCGACTAAAACGATGTCGATTACCTATGGAACACAATCTTGGACACAAGACGTTTCAGCTTTTGTTGGAACGAATCAGGCCATGTCATTTTCAATTGCCGCGTCAACTGGTGCCAATATGAACTTACAACAACTTCGTAATGTTGAGTTTACTTATACGGTTGCTCAAGGTTCAGTAATTGCTAACTATGTTGACGATCAAGGAAATACGATTGCTCCGTCAGTAACAACAAGTGGAGACATTACAACAGCTTACACGACAGAGCAAAAAAATATTCCAGGATATACTTATCAATCATCAAATGGATCAGCACAAGCAGGAAACTATACGGTTAATGATCAAACTGTAAATTATGTTTATACAAGAAATCAAGGAACGATTGATGTAACCTACATTGATCAGACAACAGGGCAAGTTTTGACGAAGAAAGATTTGTCTGGTGGAACTAATGACCCTGCGAATTATACAACAGGTGCTGATATTAAATCTTACACGGATAAAGGATATGAATTAGTTTCTGATGATTATCCGAGTCAAGGAGCAGTATTTACGGATACTCCTCAGCATTATGTAGTTTATTTAAGACAAAAATCAGTTGTAAGTTCGGAACAAAAACAAGTGAATGAAACCATTCATTATGTCTATGAAGATGGAACTAAGGCTGCAGAGGACTATAAAGCGACACCGCTGAATTTCACAAGAACGGTAACAACGAATCAAGTAACGGGTGAAAAAACATACGGAGAATGGCAAGCGGAAAATGGTAATAGTTTTGCTAAAGTAGTTTCACCAGTTATCAAAGGTGAAACACCAGACCAAGCTCAAATTGATGAAATAACGGGTGTTACAGCAGATACGACAGATATTGAGAAAAAAGTAATCTATAAACGTAATCAAGGAACGATTGATGTCACTTATATTGATGAAACGACAGGTCAAGTTCTGACTAAAAAAGATTTGTCTGGTGGAACGGATGATCCGTCAAATTATACAACAGCTGACGATATTAAATCTTACACAGATAAAGGTTACGAATTAGTTTCAAGTGATTATCCAGATGGCGGGACAATCTTTACTGATGAAGCACAACATTATACCGTGAAATTGAAACATGGTATAACAAATGAAACTGATAAAAAAGCTGTCAATCAAGTGATTCATTATGTTTATAAAGATACTGGAGATAAAGCAGCAGAGGACCATACTGCTACTCTTGGATTTAGTCGAACAATAAGTACTGACAAAGTAACAAAAGAGAAAACTTATAGCGACTGGGCGGCTGACAATGCTGACAGCTTTTCCGAAGTCGTTTCGCCAGTGCTCAAAGGTTATACAGCTGACCAACTTAAAGTCTCAGAAATGACAGGAATCACTTCTGATACAGCAGATATTTCAGTAACGGTTTCTTATACAAGAAATCAAGGAACGATTGATGTCACTTATATTGATGAAATTACAGGCCAAGTTCTGACTAAGAAAGATTTGTCTGGTGGAACGGATGATCCGTCAAATTATACAACAGCTGACGATATTAAATCTTACACAGATAAAGGTTACGAATTAGTTTCTAGTGATTATCCAGATGGAGGGACAGTCTTACTGATGAAGCACAGCATTATACCGTGAAATTGAAACATGGTATAACAAATGAAACTGACAAAAAAGCTGTCAATCAAGTGATTCATTATGTTTATAAAGATACTGGAGATAAAGCAGCAGAGGACCATACTGCTACTCTTGGATTTAGTCGAACAATAAGTACTGACAAAGTAACTGGGGAAAAAACTTATAGCGACTGGACAGCTGACAATGCTGACAGCTTTTCCGAAGTCGTTTCGCCAGTGCTCAAAGGTTATACAGCTGACCAACTTAAAGTCTCTGAAATGACAGGAATCACTTCTGACACAGCAGATATTTCAGTAACGGTTTCTTATACAAGAAATCAAGGAACGATTGATGTGACTTATATTGATGAAACAACTGGGAAAGTGTTATCTACAAAAGATTTGTCAGGCGGAACTGGAGATTCTTCAAACTATACAACGGTTGATACGATTAAATTTTACACAGATAAGGGTTACGAATTGGTTTCTAGTGATTATCCAGAAGATGAAACTAAATTCGCTGATGACCCTCAACATTATGTTGTGAGATTAAAACATGGTACAGTAGTTGAAACTGAAAATAAATCAGTTAATGAAGTCATTCATTATGTTTATGATAATGGAGATAAGGCAGCTGACAACTATAAGGCAACAATTGTCTTTAGTCGAACAATTACTACTGACAAAGTAACTGGAGAGAAAACTTATAGTGATTGGACAGCTGACAATGGCGGAAGATTTGCTGCAGTTCTTTCACCAATCATTAAAGATTACATCGCAAGTCAACTTAAGATTGATGAAATGACAGGAATTACGGTAGATACAGCGGATATTGAAAAAACTGTTGTTTATCATAAAGTTCCTGCGGGAATCATTGTGCCACCAGTTCTTCCAGAAAAGCCAAGTAAACCATCTGATAATCAACCAAAAACCCCAACAGCTAAAGCTGTAAAAGATAATAAAACAAAAGATATTCTCCCAAGTACCGGAGATAGTCAAAAATCACAAATTGTTTTGACCTTATTGGGAATTATGGCGGTGATTGCTTCACCACTTGCTATTCTATTTAAACGTAAAAAACAATAATTATAGAAAAATAAAAGGTCTGACAGGGTCAGGCTTTTTATTTGAAGATTAATATTGATAAATAAAAAAAGATATCTTTAAATCTTTTAGAATTCAAGTAGAAAAAGACTACAAAAAGAAATTGTGAAATGTTATAATAGTGTATCACACAATCCTTTATTGCTGATTTTTTATAATGGATTGAAAATGGTCATTAATTGACGAACTAGAGGGAAAATAATTAACGAATGATAAATTTAAAAATAGGACAGAAACTTCAACTCGAAATCGAGCGAATGGGGATAAATGGTGAAGGGATTGGTGTCATTTCAGGACGACTTGTCTTTATTCCTTATGCGCTTCCTGGTGAAGAAGTGTTAGTTGAAATTACTGAAAATGCTAGAAATTTCAGTCGTGCAAAATTGGTTAAGATTATTGAAAAATCACCAAATCGTGTGAAACCGCAGGATAGAGCTTATCATGAAATGAGTCAATCTCACATCATGCATCTTTCTTATCCAATGCAATTGGAATTCAAACGGGATGTTATGCGTCAAGCTTTGGAAAAATACAAACCAGCAGGATGGCGTAATTATGAATTGCGCGCGACTTTGGGAATGGAAAATACGCTTGGATATCGTAACAAGCTCCAGTTCCAAGTACGTCGTTTGAATGATGGAACGGTAATTGCTGGACTTTATCAAGAAGGAACACATCACTTGGTAAACCTAGATAACTGTTTGGTTCAAGATCCGAAAATCCAAGAGATTATCAATCACATTTGTCGTTTGATTGAAAAATTTGATTTGCCAGTTTATGATGAGCGTAAAATTGGCGGAATTCGTACGGTCATGGTTCGTCGTTCACAAAAAACAGGTGAAGTACAAATTATTTTTGTGACTTCAACACCAATTATTTTAGATGGACAAGTTTGGCCTGAATTACGTGAAGAAGCTTCAAAACGTCAAAAAAATTCTTTTGTTAAATTTGACAAAATGTTGTCAGCGCTGACAGAAGAATTTGAAGAAATTGTGACGGTTGCGGTCAATTTCCACCCAAGAAAAACCAGTGAAATCTATGGCGAACGCACACAAGTTTTGTTCAATGAAAAAGAAACAATTACCGAAGGGGTCTTGGACTATGAGTTTGAATTAAGTCCACGTGCTTTCTATCAATTGAACTCTGAGCAAGCAAATGTACTTTATGGTGAAGCAGTTAAGGCTTTGAATCCTAAAAAAGATGACCGTGTCATCGATGCTTACTGCGGTGTTGGGACGATTGGTTTTGCAGTTGCCAAAAAAGTCAAATCGGTTCACGGAATGGATATTACACCAGAATCAATCTTTGATGCGCGTGAAAATGCTAAACGTTTAGGGCTTAAAAATTGCCACTATGAAATTGGTAAAGCTGAACGTATTATTCCAAACTGGAATAAATCTGGTCACCGTGCGACTGCCATGATTGTTGACCCACCCCGTACTGGTCTTGATGATGCCTTGCTTGAAACAATTACTAAATTCCCACCGGAAAAAATGGTTTATGTCAGCTGTAACGTATCAACTTTAGCAAAAGATTTAGTCGTTTTGGCCAATTATTACAAAGTAGAATACATTCAATCAGTGGATATGTTCCCACATACAGCGCGGACTGAAGCAGTTGTTAAATTGACAAAACGCGATGAACCTTTGAAAATTGTTAAATTTGAACATTTGGAAGAAGAACGTAAAGCTGAAGCATTTGCTAAAGGAAAAAAACGTGGACGTCGTCCGCAAAAATATGGTAAATACTGAGAAATTTACTGACAGAATGGCTATTTGGCTATAAATTCATTTATTTGAGGAGAAATTTTCGTCAGTAATTTTTAGGAAAAATGAGAGAAAAAATGAAAAAATTTATTGTTGAACCTGAATTTTGGGAACTTTTTCCTGAAACTCAAATCGGAATTGTTTTAGCCAAAAATATTGATAATAGTATGGAATCAAGTACTGAAATCAAAAAAAATCTTGATGAAGCAAATGAAAATGCAGAGCAATTTCTTGGTGCAGCTGTTTTTAGAGAAAATCCTGTAGTCTCTGTTTGGCGCAAAGCTTATCAACAATTTAAAACAAAAAAAGGGGCTAGAAGTTCGATTGAAAATCTACTTAAACGAGTAGATAAAGGAAAAGCTGTAGGTTCCATCAATCCTTTGGTTGATATTTACAATAGCATCAGCTTGAACTATGGGTTGCCTGCTGGTGGTGAAGATATTGATACCTTTGCAGGAAATTTGCGACTGACAAAAGCTGTTGGTGGCGAACATTTTTTGGCTTTAGGTGATGATGAAGCTGATAATGCTTTGTCTGGTGAAATCTGCTATCTTGATGATGAAGGGGCGGTTTGTCGCTCTTGGAACTGGCGAGATGGGCAAAGAACAATGCTGACAGAACACACAAAAAATGCTTTTTTGATTATTGAGTCTGTTGACCCAGAACGTGGGGATGTTTTAGAAGCTGCGACTCAAAAATTAGCCGAATTGAGTGAAAAATATTTAGGTGGAACTGCTCAGGTACTTTTAGTGACTAAGGAAAATCCAGAAATTTCATTAGACTAGTGTTTTATGATATCTAAAGAAGTGAGATTTACTGATTTCTGTCAATAAAATAGGACTGGTTAAGGCGCAATTTACTGACAGATAAGAGATTTAATAGTAAAGTTGATGAATACTGTCAATAAAAAGGGACCGTCAGTAAAATCTGGCGGTTCTGTCATTAGTTATTTTTATGATAAAATAGAAAAAATCCGAGGTTTGATATGATATATATGAGAAAAGCTGGCCCTAAAGATTTGCTTGCAATTATGAAAATTATTGAAGAAGCGAGAGCTTTTTTGGCCGCTTCTGAGAGTGACCAATGGCAAAATGCTTATCCAGCAGTTCTTGATATTGAAGAGGATTTTGCTAAAGAACAGGCTTATGTCTTATTAGTTGATGATAAAATAGCAGGTTATTGTGCCATTATTACAGGTGAAGAACCGGCTTATAGCCAAATTACTGATGGAACTTGGTCAAATCAAAATCTTGATTATGTCACTATTCATCGAATTGCTCTGTCTAATGAATTTCGTGGACAATCACTGACGAGATATTTATTTTCAAATATTTTTACTTTAATGTTATCTAAAGGATACTCAGATTTTCGCCTAGATACACACCCAGTCAATAAACTGATGCAACATGTTTTTGAACGTGAAGGTTTTGTAAAACGAGGGCTTGTCCAGTTTGAAGGCGAACGTTTTGCTTACCAACTAGAAGTTGGAGGCAGAATAAATGAATAAAAAAGAATTGATTGATTTTTGCTTATCTCTTGGTCCAACTTTTGCGGATACTCCTTTTGCTAAAATGGAGACGGGGCAACCGACAGTGGTGATGCGTCATTTAAAGAATAAAAAATCTTTTGCTTATATTTCGGAGCGAGAAGGCCGAGTCAATGTCGCAATCAAGCAAAAACCAGAAATTTCAATAGAGTTACGAGATTTCTTTGTAGATATCAACCCAGCCTTTCATATGAATAAAACACATTGGAATGATGTACTACTTGGTGGAGATGTCGCTGATGAGCAAGTGTGCAAAATGGTTGAGCAAAGCTATGATTTAATCAAACCCAAAAGATAAAGATACTAATATTTTTAAAAGAAGTGAGTTTACCCTCCTAAGCAGTCGGGCTCACATTTTACAGGAGAAAAAATGACTTACGAACAAAATTTTTTAAAAGATTTTCAAGAATGGGTAGACCAACAAGTTCAAATTTCTGAACTTGCCATGAAAGCTGCTGAAAAAATTGCTACAGAAGATGGTAAAAAAGAAGCGAAAGAGGCTGCTATTCGCTATGAAAGTCGTTTAGACGCTTACCAATTTTTGCAAGGAAAATTTGAGAACTACAAAAATGGGAAAGATTTCCATGACGTTCCAGATTTTGGAACAAAAACATTTTAATTAATAATTGAGTTCACCCTCCTTGAAGTGAGTGAAAATGCGATTCGCCTTGCAACTTTAGTTGCTTAGAGCGAATGGACAGCGTAGCCACGTAGTGGCGTAGATAGAGAAAATGGAACCTGTGCCTTGCACAGAACCGCATTTTCCTAATTTTCATAACTTCAAAGCAGTCGGGCTCACATCTTAAGGAGATTCAAATGAATTTTAAGAAGATGGTTGGTAATCAAGTGCGAGTAAGAGCTCTCGCTTAGATTACCGCAAAGTCTTATTTCTTTGCGGATAAGAACAAATTGAGTTCACCCTCCTTGAAGT
>Ga0208186_100171_pt1 | contig 8918 bp, 8 predicted proteins | sample Shrwel1BS1Day23_FD_187537 | JGI IMG/M metagenome (GOLD analysis project Ga0208186, IMG submission 187537) | Subsurface microbial communities from deep shales in Ohio, USA - Utica-3 well 1 S-1-Day23 (SPAdes) (version 2) ... | reverse complement strand
CTTGTGAGTCTTTATTGACACCTTTTGAACCTAGACCTGAACCATAAACGATAAGGGCCGCTTGAGGTCCTGATTTTTTGTAGTTTGCAGCGATAATTCCTAATAGAATTAAGATGATAACAATCACCACAATTGCCAAAATATAAAGTAGTGGCATAATGTCTCCTTTGTATAATAAATTTTATTTATTTGAGCAATTTTTAGGTTCTCTATTGCTAATAAATCGTTTGTTGATAAGGAATAACGTAAGCAATTCCCGCTTTACTCTCAATAATCAGAACTTGTGCTCCTGATTCAATTTGCTCGATATTATCCTTATTTGGTAGATAAATTTTTGCAGGCATTGTTTTACGTGATTCATTGACAAAGGTCGTCATAACTTCGCCAGTCGCCTCTTTTGAACTGATGGCTGTTGTCAAAATTCCTGTCAATAAATCTTTTTCATCCGCATTATACTTTTGATCGGACATTTTGTTAAAAAATGCCATTCCTGGGAGTAATAAGATTGTTAAAAAGATGATGAGTACAATGATAATCAAAGTAATGATAATAAATAGCATCCCTTATTCTCCTTGAAAGCCTTTTGTTACGCTTTCTTAATATTATACCATTTTATGAAGAAGCTTATCAGTAAAAAATTGTTATTTTCTTATTTATTTTCGTATTTTTTAGCGGCTACTCTTTTTTGTCGTTCTAGTTCTTTTTTTATTTTTCCTTCTGGAGCAAATTTTTCTTCCCAATCTTCTGGTTTTAAGACTTTGTGTGTAATCGGGTCAAAGTGTGGACGTCCATCTGGAAAAATTTTCCCCATATTTGCTCGATGAACAGCATTGAAGATTTCATAAGGGTCAATTCCTGAAAGAACAAGCGAGCCATAAGTGAAATAGAGCAAATCAATCATAGCATCTACTTGGCCAGTCAAGCTGTCTTCATTATGCTCTTTTAAAGTCACTTTATTTGCTGCCTTATCGACGGCTTGATGTAAATTATTCACAAGTTCTGTAAATTTCTCTTGGTTACCGTCAGCAGAGGCGTAAAGAAATTCGACAATTTCTTCGACTTTGAAATCAGCCCGGAAACTTGCTTCTGTTGGTGAAAAGGCTTTAGGAATTTCTTGTGTTTTTCCGTCCATTAATCGGTGGAAATCTTTTACTTTATTGAAGTTTTGGTCTTTAGAAACAAAGTCTTTTTCAACAGAATAATGAATTAAGCCATAGTAAGCTAATGCTTTGGCGATTCCATCTTGATTATTGGTATCTGTAATATAAGTCGCAATATTTTTCACTTCTGGTACAGCATTGCCCATCGCAATCCCATAACCAACTCCAGAAATCATCGTCAAATCATTTTCCGAATCGCCAAAACACATGACTTGGTCTAAAGTAAAGCCATAGTGTTCTCCTAATCTTTGAATTCCTGGTAATTTTCCTCCTGATTTTGAAATTAAGTCAACAGAATAAGGATTGCTTCGTGTCACCAGTAATTCTGGAAATGCCTCCTGTAGGCGAGCCGTTTCGTTTCTTGTTGCAACCATCATCGCCTGATAAATTACTTCTTCTTCATTATCAGCTAAATTTGAATTTTGCGGTAAAACTCTGCGAATAATGTGTTTAAAACTGTTTCTTGCCACCCCGGAAGTACCTGAGGGCAAAACGCCTGACAAAAAACTGGCTAAACGTGTCTCGCCAAATTTTAAAAGGCCAGAGCCATTTACACCGTGGGCTGTTCCCAAAGAGATGTCAGAGTGGTTTTCAGTGGCATAATTTATCAGGTTTTTTAAGGATTTTTGTTCTAAAGGATTTTGGAAAATCACTTCTTTTGGTGTGAAAATATACTGACCGTTGTAACTTACAGCAAAGTCTAAATCTAAATCTTCTAATAATGGCATGACGAAAGCTGGGCCTCGCCCGGTGGCAATCCCGACAAAAATATCTTTTTGACGTAGCTCTTGTATTGCTTTACGAGTACTTGTTGCTACTCCTCGTGTTGAAGTAAACAGGGTTCCATCTAAATCAAAAAATACTGCTTTTATATCCATCTCTCAAATCTTTTCTAGCTTTGGCAAAGCTTTCATTTATTAACTAAATTATACAGTAATTTTAATTCTATTTCATTTATTAGTTATTTTTTTCTGGACTAAATTTTGATATAATGCTAATGCTGGCTTTTATTCGGAGTCTTTAAATTTAAATATTTAATTATTGTTTATTATAGATAGATAAGGAAATAATGATGAAAAAAATCTTAATTCTCCATACTGGTGGAACAATTTCGATGGCGGAAGATGAAAATGGTCATGTTTCCCCAAATGCAGTCAATCCAATGAATGCTGTGAGCATGCAGTTTGATGAAGTAAACTTAGTGACAGAGGATATTTTTAACTTACCTAGTCCACATGTCACTTTATCAGATATGTTGGTCTTGAAAAATCGAATCAAAACAGCTTTTATTGCTGAGGATTTTGATGGAGTGGTCATTACACATGGAACTGACACACTTGAAGAAACAGCTTTTTTCCTTGACACTACTCTTTCGCGTGGTAAACCAATTGTTTTAACTGGTGCCATGCGCTCAAGTAATGAATTAGGAACTGACGGAATTTATAATTTACTGACAGCTATTCGCGTCGCTGCTGACAGTAATTCAAGTGACCGTGGCGTACTTGTTGTTATGAATGACGAGATTCATTCTGCTCGTTATGTCACTAAAACACACACGACTAATGTTTCAACTTTTCAAACACCTACACATGGTCCTGTCGGTTTACTGACAAAAAATAAAATTATTTATTTCCATAAAGATAGTGAAAATCAACATTTAGATGTTGCAACTGTTCATGGAAAAGTGCCAATTGTCAAAGCATTTGCTGGGATGACTGGGGAAATTTTAGATTTACTCAATTTGGAACAACTAGACGGTCTTGTCATTGAAGCATTAGGTGCGGGAAATCTCCCACCTATTGCTAGTCAATCGCTTCAAAGATTACTAGATGCTAAGGTTCCTGTCGTTCTTGTTTCTCGTTGTTTTAACGGAATTGCTGAACCTGTCTATTCCTATCAAGGCGGTGGTTCACAACTTTATGAAGCAGGCGTGATGTTTGCTGATGAAGTCAATTCTCAAAAAGCGCGTATTAAATTGATTATTGCATTGAATGCTGGCTTGAAAGATTTATCAGAATTACGACCTTTCTTGGAGAATTAAAAAAAATTACTGACAAAAAAGAATCATCAGCTGACTGATGATTCTTTCTTTTACTGATTTAAAGCTCATTAATCAATCGCTACTGACAGAATTATCAGCTGACTGACAATTCCTTTATTTACCGATTTAAAGCTCATTAGACAATCGCTTTAAACTGTCGGTATTTTTTGTTTTTGACTGAGAAATTATTTTCGTCAGTAAATTTATTTTAAATTATCTTGTAATTCTTGCCAAATTTGTTGATTTTCTTCTAAAGAATAAGAATTAGCTCCGGAAGCTAGTGCATGGCCTCCGCCATCATGTCTTTTAGCAATTTCATTAATTGGCTTTACTTTTGAACGCATTCTTACTCGGAAATGTCCATCGGCTTGTTCCACAAATATTGCCCAAGATTCAATTCCTCGAATATTTCCCGGTGTAGAAACAATACTTGAAGTTTCTGCGTCACGTAAATCAAATTTTTTCAAAATTTCTTGAGTTAATAAAACACGTGCAGCTCCTTTTTCTGAAACTTCCATATTTTCATAAACAAATCCTTGTAAGCGAGCAACTTTCATATCAAATGACGACATTTCTCGTCCTAAAGCTGGACGGTCAAATGGAAATTCTGCTAATTTTGAAGCTACTTTTAAGGTATTCGGCGAAGTGGCTGGATACAAGAAACGTCCAGTATCTCCAATAATTCCCGCATAAAGGAGGCGGGCGGCTTCTGCATTCAATTTAAGACCTGTTTCAAAGGCAAAATCGGCAACAATTTCTGATGCTGAGCTACGTTCAGGCTCCACTAGCAACAAATCTCCATAAGCATCATCATTTGGATGGTGGTCAATTTTAATTAGAAAATCAGCATTTTTGTAGCGCTCATCGTCAATTCGTGGTGTGTTTGCTGTATCACAAACTATAGAAAGATATTTTTCATCTTCTCTAAGTTCGACCAAATCCATTTTAGCTAAATAGGTTAAGGTTGGTTCGTCATAACCAACTGCATAAATTCTTTTTTCGGGGAAATTTTCTCTCAGAATTGCTCGGAGTCCTGCTTGAGAACCAATGGCGTCTGGGTCTGGATTTTTATGTCTGTGAATGAGAATAAGCTCATAGGCTTTTATTTTTTCTAAAATTTCGTTCATTTTTTCCTCTTTTATTTTTATGTTAATTGTACATTGACTAGAACTTTAGCTACGATGTTATTGACATGATAAATTTCACAATCAACCATTGCACCAATTCGTGTTTCTCCAATCACCTTTGGATAAATCTCTAGCACATTGTCAATAGCGGCAGCTCCCATCATATGCATATTTAATGCTTCAATGATGATATTCCGTCGTCTTTTTTTGGCAAAAACACGTTGAACAACTTGCGTAATTAGTTCTGCAAAAACACCATTAGCAATTGTTCCCACGCTATTTATCATAAATGGTTCGACCGTCACGGTGTAGGCTGAGCCTTTTTCTACCAAAGAATTAGCAATATTATCACTGAAAGTGTGAGCCACCTGACTTTCTTCCTGAGCTTTTTGTAAGCTTTGGAGAAGGTCCGATTTGGTAATAATTCCTGCGTAAGTATAATTTTCGTAAACGACAGGCATCATATCATAGCCTTCATAAATCATCTTTTGTGAAACGCTCGCCACTGTCATACTCGCTCTTGCAACATTAGCTCTTGTCATTACTTTATTGAGCGGAGTATCGTTTTTCTTATTTGTAACATCCCGCATGGCAACTACACCCACAACAACATTGTAAGTGTTGACGACGGCAAAACGACTGTCGTTCGTTTTTTTAACTAAATCTAAAAAATCTTTGACTGTATCTTCTTCCCGTAAGGTTGCCCTTTTTTGATGAAAGACATCTCCGACCGTAATAATATCTTTTTTGATAAGTTCATTGGCCAAAGCGTGACTAATACGATTGGCAACGGTAAAGGTATCATAGGATGTCCGTAAAAGAGGAATTCCTAATTGATTAGCATAGTTGACAACTTCTTGGTCCACGTCAAAGCCCCCAGTAACTAAAACAGCATTCTGCTCTCTGAGGGCTAGATTTTGAATCTCTTTTCGGTCACCAACGATAACTAGACCATTGGGCGAGAGGTAGCGCTTGAAGGATTCTCTTTGCATGGCTGAAATGACAAATTTGCTGAATTCGACTTCTAATCCAGCAAGTCCACCTAAAACATCAGCATTAGCTATTTCTGCAAGTTTACCAAAGGTTAATCGATTGGCTACTTTTTGTCCTTTAACTGCCACTCTAACGGTTCCAGAACGGTCATTTACGGCTACCAAACCTAGTATTTCTGCTTCTTTGATTGCGCGATATGCCGTTCCGTCAGCGACTTTCATTCGATTGGCAATCCCACGTACACTGACTTGTTTACCAATTTCCAAACCTTCAATATAATTTAATATTTCTTCGTGCTTTGACATAAAACTTCAAATTTCCCCAATCTCTGAATTTTTTTGATAAATTTCATCGTCACTTTTTCCAAGTTCATATTGTTCAAAATCTCTAATTTTTTTGCTGTATTGATTCGTCCCTTTAAATTTTTTAACTAAGTGATAACCTGATTTAAGGGCAACTTTTTTAGACGGAACATTTTCTTTATCAATCAATAAAATCAACTTTTTAAGTCCAAATTGTTCAAAAGAAAATTCTGTCAGTACTTTTAATGCTTCTGTCAGTAACCCTTGATTCCAATAATTTTGATTTAAAACATAACCAATTTCCGCAGACTGATTTTTATCAGAAATTTTCACAAAATGAATATCTCCAATCAGCCGATGTTCAGATTTCAACTCAATTGCCCATTTCCCTAAAGGACTTTTCATATAATCGTTAGCAATTGAAAAACGTGTTTCTGAAAGTGACAGATGCGGGGCAAAAACAAATTTTAGATTTTCAGGATTACCTGAATAGTCAAACATGTCCTCAGCATCTTTTAAATCAAAGGGACGCAAAAGCAATCGCTTTGTTTCAATAATGCTAAACTCAGCTAATTTGACATAAATATTCATGGCACTCCTTTTTGAATGTTTTCATGATTTTAATTATATCATAGTTTTTAACACTAAATTTAATCATTAAGACCTGATAAAAATACAAGCCTATCTGTAAGTGCTAAAGCGCCAACAGCTACGCTTTGACGAAGCGAGTCTTCGCAACTACATCGCTGGCACGGCAGTGAAGATACGAACAATGAGGATTATGACCGAACGAAGCGGGAACGATAATTTTCCGCTGAGTGAGTAATAAGGTATCTAGGAAAGGCACCATAGTGGCTTCTGTCTGCGCGTTCACGCTTTAGCGTGTTATAAGCAGTGATACTTATATCAGAAAGTCTATGAAAAATGAATGAAGATTTGTAATTTTAGGGCTCATTATTCCTCTACTATGCTGAGCTATGTTATAATTTTTATGGTAGAAAAAATGAATTATATAAAAATCAATTTAAAATTAAATAACCCCTTAGCTTTCTGGGCAAACTTTTCAGAAAGTGAGCGTTTCTTTTGGTTTGACCCTCAAAAAGAAACTTTTGTTATTGGCTGTGAGCGTTTGAAAGCCATTGACCTTGAACATGATAAGTTTTCTGACTATCCCTATCTCTTTCATAGTCAGACTTTTTTTGATGACATTAAAGGAGAACTTTGGGAAAATTTCGGTGGCGAAACCATTGCTTTTAAACATTATTTCGTTGTCAATAAGGAAAATTCTTACACCCTCACTTGTGATAGCCCACGAGAAATTCCTGAAATCACTATTCCAAAATTTAAGCATCAACTCACTGAAAAAGCTTCTGATTTTTCGGCTTGGCAAGAACTTTTTTATGCCATTCAAAAAAATTTTGCTGACGGAAAGAGTCGAAAAATTGTCGCTTCAAGAGAACTTGAATTTACAAGTCAAACCTCTTTTGAACTCGAAAGTATCATCCAAAATTTATTAGATAATAATCCAAATGCTTTTATTTTTGCTTATCAAAAAGGAAAAAGAATTTTCCTTGGAGCATCGCCCGAAATTTTAGTTCAAAAAGAAAATGACCAACTCCTTAGTTATGCCTTAGCTGGAACTTTTCCAAAAACAATGGAAAATGCGGGGCAAAAATTGCTGACAGACCCCAAAAATCTTTTAGAGCATGATATTGTTGTCCAAAAAATAAAAAGAAATCTGCTTGAAAAAGCCGAGACAGTAACGGTTGGAACAACCGAATTAATGGAGTTGAAAAATGTTTATCATCTTCGGACAATTTTAAGTGCTAAAAATTCTGAGCTTTCACTTATTGATTGGACAAAACAGCTTCACCCAACGCCTGCTCTTGGAGGAGAACCTCGTCATGAAGCCCTCGAATTCCTCAGAAAGCATGAAAATCATGAACGAGGACTATACGCTGCACCTCTCGGATTAATTGACAGCAAAGGAAATGGCACAATGATTGTCGGGATTCGTTCGGCTTTGATTGTGGACAAGAAACTTTATGCTTATGCAGGGTGTGGAATTATCCCTTCTTCCGATGCTTTAGAAGAATTTAGGGAAACCAAGGTAAAATTAAAAACCATTTTAGAAGCTTTGTAACTTTTTAAAATATTCGCAAATTGTAAAATGAAGTTAGCCACCTTGAGAGAATGAAAAAACACCCTGAAATGTTAGACTTGTAGTTGCTAGAAAACAAAGTCGAAAGGTTTCATGATGCAAAACAATTATACCTCAAAAGGTAAGCATTTAACAGAGTCAGAACGTCTCCTTATTGAACGTTGGCACAATAAGGAAAAAGTCAGTAATCGAGAAATCGCTTATCGTCTTGGTAAAGCCCCTCAAACGATTCATAACGAGATACAACGAGGGACAGTTCAACTCAAATATAAGACAAAGTATTCAGCGAAAATTGCCCAAGAGAGCTACAAGACTTTAAGAACACACTCTAAACGTTCCACAAAGCTGAACGCTCAATTGGACGATCAAATCTCCAAAGCAGTGAAAAACAAGATATCTCTCGAAGTCATTCATCAAGAACTCAAGGGCGTGGTTTGTTTGCGTACACTCTATAACTGGATATCCTCTGGTATTCTTTCTGTAGCTTACCATGAACTGCTCTATCCTCAGTATCGAAAACCTAAGAAACAGCGTGTGACACAGCCTAAACATATGCTAGGTCAATCTATAGAGGAACGTCCTGAAAGTGTTGATGAACGTTCAGAATATGGGCATTGGGAGATTGATACGGTGCTTTTGACCAAAGAGAAGGGCGAGTGTCTCTTGACCCTGACTGAACGCAAGACACGCTTAGAAATTATTAGGCTTATCCCTAATAAGACCACACACTCCGTCAATCAGGCCTTAAGGGGAATTGAATTTTTAGCACTTTCTGTAACTTCAGACAATGGCAGGGAGTTCGCTAAACTCTCAGAAGCTCTGGATTGTCCTGTATATTACTGTCATGCTTATGCCAGCCACGAAAGAGGGACAAATGAAAATCACAACCGAATGATACGTAGGCACTTACCTAAAGGCACAAAGAAAACCACGAAACAAGTCGTGGCTTACATTGAGAACTGGATGAACAATTATCCAAGAAAAATGTTCAACTTCAAGACACCAAATCAGATGTTAATTGAATCTATCTAGTGGCTAAATTGCACTTGCATTTTGCGTTTTTAAAATATTTTACGATTTTAGATTTTTAAATTAGAAATGGAGATAGTCATGACCAATGAATATTTAGCTCCC
>Ga0208186_100168_pt1 | contig 9254 bp, 5 predicted proteins | sample Shrwel1BS1Day23_FD_187537 | JGI IMG/M metagenome (GOLD analysis project Ga0208186, IMG submission 187537) | Subsurface microbial communities from deep shales in Ohio, USA - Utica-3 well 1 S-1-Day23 (SPAdes) (version 2) ... | reverse complement strand
TATTGCTGAGGTTAAACGTTTGATTTCTGAATTCCCAGGAGCTGTTTTAGAAGATGATGTTGCTCATCAAATTTATCCACAAGCCATTAATTCAGTTGGTCGTCGTGAAACTTTTGTGGGTCGTATTCGCCGTGATTTGGATGCAGCAAATGGGATTCATCTTTGGGTAGTTTCTGACAATTTACTCAAAGGAGCAGCTTGGAATTCTGTTCAAATTGCTGAAACGCTACATGAGCGTGGCTTAGTTAGACCAACTCATGAGTTAAAATTTGAACTGAAATAAAGTCTGTTAAATGAGTTATATCAGTAAAATTCGTGAAAAAATTGGCCATGAGCTTTTGATTTATCTGGGAGCAGGCGTTATTGTCTATTCTGATGAAAAAATCCTCTTACAAAAACGTAAAGATAACGGAACTTGGGCTTTACATGCGGGTGGCATAGAAGTTGGTGAAGAACTTGAGGAAACTGCTCGCCGAGAATTATTTGAAGAAACGGGACTAAAAGCAGGTAAACTTGAGCTTTTAGGAATTTATTCAGGACAAGACCGTTTTATAACTTATCCCAATATGGACCAAGTTTATATGCCAGGCCTTTATTATATTTGTCGAGATTTCACAGGGAGTTTAAGACCACAAATGAGTGAAGTTGAAGAGCTGAAATGGTTTAAATTTAAAGAAATTCCAAAAAATATTCATGAGCCAAATCGCCGTGTTATCGAAGATTTCATCCAATTAATTGCGAAAGAATAATAAACTAGACTGTATAAAAATAAAATTTTTGACCTCGTTTACTAAAGTATGCTATAATAGGTCAAACAAAATTAGAGGTTGCGAAGACGAAGAAGTTAGTGGAGCGGTGAACGCACTGAAGCTGATGGCGGCGTTCTTTGCCGAAAGAAAAATTGTCACAAAATTTTTCTTGGGCTGTGTGGTTAAATCCTACAGACTGTCTTTCTGTCAGTACTGACAGAAAGGGGAGCTAATCAAAATAATTTTTGACGAACTTTTGAGAACCTCTTTTGCATAAAAAGAGGTTCTTTTTGACCTCTTGACAAGAGCTTGTCAGTAAGCTCACACATAAGGAGAAATTATGTCAGCAAAAGAAACAATTGAAAAATTACAAAATGCACGTATCATCACGGCCCTAGTGACCCCTTTTAAAGAAAATGGCCAAATTAATTTTGGAGCATTTCCTAAGCTCATTGAGGATTTACTTGCTAATCATACGGAAGGCCTTATCTTAGCTGGAACAACGGCTGAATCGCCTACTCTTACTCATGATGAAGAATTGGCAATTTTTGCTGCGGTTAATAAAATAGTGGATGGCCGTATTCCATTGATTGCAGGTGTTGGGACTAATGACACACGTGATTCGGTTGAATTTGTCAAAGAAGTTGCTGAACTTGGTTACATCGATGCGGGACTTGCAGTGACTCCTTATTACAACAAACCTTCTCAAGAAGGAATTTATCAACATTTTAAAGCCATTGCTACTGCGAGTGATTTGCCAATTATTTTGTATAATATTCCAGGAAGGGTGGTCACTGAAATTCAGGTAGAGACCATCTTACGATTAGCAGAACTGGAAAATGTAATTGCCATCAAAGAATGTACAAATACTGATAATCTGGCTTATCTCATTGAAAAGCTACCCAAAGACTTTTTAGTTTATACTGGAGAAGATGGGCTAGCTTTTCACACTAAAGCTTTGGGAGGTCAGGGTGTAATCTCGGTTGCCAGTCATATCCTAGGTCAAGAATTTTTTGAAATGTTTGCAGAAATAGACCAGGGCTCTATTCAAAAAGCAGCGGCTATCCAAAGAAAAATATTACCCAAAATAAATGCACTTTTTAGTGTCACAAGTCCGGCTCCAATCAAAACGGTTTTGAATGCAAAAGGATATGAAGTTGGTGGCTTACGTTTACCACTTGTAGCTTGTACTACTGAGGAAAGTAAAATAATTCTTGAAAAAATTGGAAATTAAAAAATACCCTTTTAGGGTATTTTTCTTTATAAAAGTAGGTCAATATTCAATTGATTTAATCTTATCATTCGATTCCAAAAGACTCATTAACGAAGCGACTTCATAAGCTTTTGGTAAGTTCAAATATAGCTCTGTTTTTAAAGAATTATTTGATTTTTTTTCAACTTTTATACTAAGAATTTTGACATCTTCCTCTTTCAGCTGTTGTTGCAACAGTTGAAGCCCTTCAAAATCTTCTAATTGAAGAATAAGATGATCGCTCGTCGCTGATTTTATCCATCGATAATTTTGGTGTAAAATAATTTGAAAAAGTAAAATAAGTAAAGTAGCTACAATACCTATAAAATATAATCCAGAACCGATAGCCATCCCAATACCAGAAGTTGCCCAAATTCCAGCCGCAGTAGTCAATCCATTAACGGATTGATTGTGAACAAAAATCATTCCAGCTCCTAAAAAGCCAATACCACTTACAATTTGAGCCGCAATTCTGGAAGGATCAAGATTGACTCCATGAGTACTGATGATGTCCATAAAACCATATTTTGAGACAATAATCATTAAAGCAGCACTCAACGCAACAATTAAATGAGTACGTGTGCCAGCATTTTTGGAACGGCTATTTCTTTCATAACCAATGGCATATCCACATACCCCAGCTAATATTAATCGAATTAACCAATCAAGTTGTGTTAAGAAAGTAATCTGCATAAAATTTCCTCCTTGTCATTTAAAACTTACCTTCCATTATATCGCTATTTTGATTAGAAAAAAAGTAAGACCCATAAAAAATGAAACTGACTTGCTTTTTTACTTGCTTTGGGTTAAACTTATATTAGTGTATTCTCGGTAGAGATTGGAATGCCAATCTCTTTTATTTTAATTCTAAGTAGAATTATCTTTTCAATATCGCTTGTCCTACTCGACCGATTTCGAGAGTGAATATGGCAAGGAAATTGCTAAAAACAGGACTGTAAATTTACTGACAGAATTTGTCAATAACTTACAGATTCTTTTTATATCGAAAAAATTATAAATTACACTGACAAGAAAGGTTTTTATGTCTAATATTAAAATCACTCCATTAGGTGGTGTGCGTGAATTTGGTAAGAACATGTATTTAGTTGAGGTTGAAGAGCAAATTTTTGTGCTTGATGCAGGACTTAAATATGCTGAAATGGATCAACTTGGTGTTGACTTTGTTATTCCTGATATTACATATCTTTTAGAAAATGCGGATCGTGTCGCAGGAATTTTCTTGACTCACGGACATGCTGATTCAATTGGTGCTTTGCCTTATATCGTTTCTGAATTAAAAGTTCCTGTTTTTGGTTCAGAATTAACAATCGAACTTGCAAAAATTAATGTCAAAAATTATGCTGACAGTCGCAAATTCAACGATTTTCATGTTGTAACTGAAGATACAGAAATTGATTTTGGTAAAGCCGTCATTTCATTCTTCTCAACAACACATACAATTCCAGAAAGCTTAGGAATTGTGATTTCTACAAATGACGGAAACATTGTTTATACAGGTGATTTCCGTTTTGATCCAGCTGTTGCAAAAGGCTATCGTACCAATATGCGCCGATTGGCTGAAATTGGGAATAGTGGAGTCCTTGCTTTACTTTCGTCATCACCAAACGCTTTGTCAACAATGCAATCTGCTAGCGAGCATGAAATTTATGAAAAAATTTATGACTATATTGATGACAACGAAGGACGGGTCATTATTGCTTGTAACGCGGGTAATTTAGGACGTATTCAACAAACGATTGATGCTGCCATTAAACTTGGGCGTCGTGTTGCTTTTACAGGCGAAGATATGGATCAAATCATCGAAACAGCAACTCGTCTTAACAAATTACAAATTGTTGATAAAAAATCAATTATTAAACCAGCAGAAATTAAAAAATATGCTGATAATGAGTTAGTTATTTTAGAAACAGGACGAATGGGTGAACCACTTAAATCTCTTGGAGACATGGCTCATCGTCGTCATAAATACGTTAAAATTAAAGATGGAGATTTAGTACTTGCTGTTACAAGTCCATCTGTCTCTTATGAAACAACAATTGCTCGTATTGAAAATGAAATCTATAAAGCTGGCGGAGTCATGAAAATGTTGGCTTCAGATTTGAAAATATCTGGTCACGCGAATGCTCGTGATTTGCAATTCTTACTTGATATCTTCCGTCCAAAAAATTTGATTCCAATCCAAGGGGAGTATCGTGAACTTAGTGCCCATGCTGATTTAGCAATGGAAATGGACATTTTACCAGAACATATCTTTATCGCTAAACGTGGCGAAACAGTCAGTTTGGAAAATGGAGACATGATCCCATCTGGTGTTATTCAAGCTGAAAATGTTATGATTGACGGTTCAGGAGTTGGAGATATCGGTTCAGTTGTTTTACGTGACCGTAAAGTGCTATCAGAAGATGGTATTTTCATTGCCGTTATCACAATTTCTAAGACTGAGCGTAAAATCGTCAGCAAATCTCGTGTTCACACTCGTGGTTTTGTTTATGTTAAAACTTCACGTGATCTGATGCGTGAAGCTGGTGAGTTGGTCAACGAAACTGTTGATAAATATCTTTCTGGAAAAGAATTTGATTGGGCAGAAATCAAAGGTTCTATCCGTGATGCTCTTGGAAAATTTTTATACGAGCAAACAAAACGTAAACCAGTGATTCTTCCAGTAGTTATGGAAGCACGTCAACCTCAAGATTTAAATAAACGTTACACTAAAAAAAATCATAATAAAAAATAAAAGTTACAAAGCCTCCATTTTTTCGTATAGAAAGTTAGGAGGTTTTTTATGTCTCAAAAATCAATAAAGAAAATAACGATGACTGTTGGAGTAGGATTACTGACAGCCACTCTTAATCCCACATTTTTGAATCATCAGTTGCTGACAGAATTACCGGTGGAGGCCACGACAAGTAAAATTACATATACTGATGAGCAAAAAATTACTTACAACCTTGATAAAGTTTCACTGACCGCTGAAGTTGCCTCCTATGCTGGCTTAGCGGGAGCTGATATTGTAATTCCAGATATCATTGTAAATAACGGTCAAACCTATGCAATAACATCAATTGGAACTTATGCATTTTCAAATAGTGGAATTCGTTCGGTTATTATCGGAAATAATGTTGTAGATATTAATACTAGTGCCTTTCAAACAACAACAGCTTTTCCTGACTATTATAAGAAATCACTGACAAAAGTAGTTTTAGGAGCAAAAGTCCAAAATATAAAAACAGATGCTTTTGCTGGAAACGCCATAAGTAGTATAGAATTTCCAAATTCTGTCCTAAAGATTGCGACAAGAGCTTTTGCAAATAATAATTTAACAGAACTTTCATTGGGTTCAAATATCACAGAAATTATGGCCAAAGCCTTTCAAAGTAACCAAATCACTACAATAGAATTTGCTGATGAATCATTGACAATAGTAGATTCAGCGGCCTTTTCTGGGAGTTCCGTTCAAAGCTTGACTTTGGGAATTGGAGTGACTTTGGCTGATGACGTATTCAATAAAACGAGTCCTTTATTTGGTCAGTTATCAGATTTACCGACAGATGGAATTCGGACAATTTCTGTCAATTCTAGTGGTCTTTTTGATAAAAGTTGGATAAATTCTGACAGTTCACAATCGACTTCTGTGAGTACAGAAAATGCAGATACAACCCCTGTCTCTTCTTCCAATTCAGTAGAGCAAGTTGATGTTGCCAGTTCAGAATCGACACAAGATGCAAATTCGGCTTCACTCTATCCAATATCTGAAGCGAGTAGTGTTACAGATAATACTTTAAATTCAATCTCTTCTTTAGATAGTAGTATTTCTAGCTCACAAACAGAGAATAGTCAGTCAGGAGCTTCCAGTACAGCAGAAATCAGTTATGATTCAGAAAACTCAAATAGTTTGTCTTCTTCAAACCAAATCAATTCCAATTCAAATAGTGAAAAGGATTCAAACCAATCCTCATTAGGTTCGAGTATGTCCTCTAACGAAGAAAGTGAGCATTCTAATTCTTCCAATATCAACGAAACGAATAATAGTTCAGAAATAACCAATATTTTACCACCATCAAATCCGACAGAAAGTAATTCAGTATCAGATCAAACAAGTTCTGAAGCTTCAACCAATTCAAATAGTAGTATCAGTTTATCCCCCTCAAACATAAGTTCAACTTCTGATTCAGAATCAGCAACTAATTCGTCAGATTTTTCTAATGTAGCAGAAGTAGCTAATAATTCCTTAGCTTCCGTAAACAATAGTTCAAGTTCAGTTTTATCCAGTACAAGCACAGCAGATAATTTAGGAATAAATCAATCTGGTTCTGATAATCTTACAAAGGATAGCTCGGAAATATCTACTTCAGGAGCCTTTTTGTCTTCAAATCAAACAAGTTCTGAAGCTTCAACCAATTCAAATAGTAGTATCAGTTTATCTCCCTCAAACATAAGTTCGACTTCTGTTTTGGAATCAACAACTAGTTCGTCAAATTTCTCTAATGTAGCAGAAGTAGCTAATAATTCCTTAGCTTCCGTAAACAATAGTTCAAGTTCAGTTTTATCCAGTACAAGCACAGCAGATAATTTAGAAATCAATCAATCTGGTTCTGATAATCTTACAAAGGATAGCTCGGAAATATCTACTTCAGGAGCCTTTTTGTCTTCAAATCAAACAAGTTCTGAAGCTTCAAGCAATTCAATGAGCAGTATAAATTCACCATCATTAAGTCTGAGTTTAACTTCCAACTCAGAATCAGCAACTAATCAGTCTAATTCTTCCGAAGCAACAAAAGTAGATAATAATTCATCAACTCATTCTTCAAATATTTTAAATAGTGGTTCAAATGATAGTTCAGATTCAGATTCAGATTCAGATTCTTCAAACCTTAGTAGTAGCCCTAATTTGGAAACGAATCAAACTATTTCGTCCAAACCAAGTGAAGTAAATAATATATCAGAAAACCCTAAGAAAGTTTCTTCTTCAAATTCAGTTCAAGAAAACTCAACAGACCATGAGATGTCTACTAACCCAAAAAGTAGCATAAGTTCACCTATCAGCACAACTTCTAGCTCACAACAAAAAGAGAGTCAATCGAATCTACTTAATACAACAGAAGGAATCAACAATCCAATAACTTTTAATAATTCATCATCAGAAAATTCCGCTGCCTCTATCCTAACTAGTTATTCAAATAATAACTCAGAATCATCAGAAACAGGATGTTTATATATATCTAATGAGGCACAAAGAGACAATGGTTCAGAGATTTCTCATAGTTTGCCATCTTCAAATTCAAATGAAAACAACGTGTCTTCAATACAATCACAAGCAATTTTAGAAAGCTCTAAAAGCTCAACAAATAAGAGAAGTTCATCATTATCAATTATAAACTCAACTTCTCACCCACAAAATGAAGATAATCAGTCAAATTCTTCTGATGAAGTAAAATCAAATAATAATGTAGAGTCAATTTTAGGTCAATTAAATTCCATAAGTAACAAAACTCATATGAATTCTTTGACTAGCCAAAAACTATCAGTAATTTACACCTTACCAAGCAAATCAAAAGTGACGAATGAAAAAAATGAAAATTCAAATACAGTAAGCGAAGAAAAACTGATCAAAACTCCTCAAAAAAATGATGAAAGTCAAAATTTAGGACAAATAACTGCTCTTGACTTATCTTTTAACAAAGAAGTAGAGACTATGGAAGATTCTAAAACAGTTCCAGATAAAGTTCTAGATAATGAAAATGGTGATCGGAGTCAAAATAATAAAACGAGTACTATTGCTAAAGATAAAAATAAAGTTTTTTTCAAAAGGTCTGAATTTAATTCTAAAATACTTGATAGCGACAATAATATTTTAAAGAAAACTGTTCTTTTAAAAAAACATGGTCTTATAAGTGACAATCTTCTCATTGGACTAATAACAATTTTAGGAGCTTGTTTTATTTTCATATTTATATTATTTAAAAAGAAAAAAAGAGTGAAAAAAGATATCGACTAGAACTTTTGATGTATTCAATTTTAGCTAAAGAAATGTTATAATGAAGTAATTGTAAAAAATAGAATTGGATTATAAAATATGGCATTTGAAAACTTAACTGAACGCTTACAAAACGTTTTTAAAAATCTACGTGGAAAGAAAAAAATTACTGAGACAGACGTCACAGAAATTACAAAAGAAATCCGAGTTGCTCTCCTTGAAGCCGACGTTGCTCTCCCAGTTGTCAAGAAGTTTATTAAGGCAATCCGTGAACGAGCTGTCGGTGTTGAAGTATCAGAAGCATTAAACCCAGCTCAACAAGTAATTAAAATTGTTGATGAAGAATTAACAGCTATTTTGGGTGGTGGCGAAGCTGAATTACTTAAATCTCCTAAAATTCCAACAATTATCATGATGGTTGGGTTGCAAGGGGCAGGTAAAACAACTTTTGCTGGTAAACTTGCCAAAAAACTCAAAGAAGAGCAAAATGCTCGCCCTTTAATGATTGCAGCCGACGTTTATCGTCCAGCAGCGATTGACCAATTAAAAACCTTAGGTGAACAGCTTGAAATTCCTGTCTATGATGAAGGAACTGCTGAAAAACCAGTTAATATTGTTCGTAATGGTCTTTTAAAAGCTCAAGAAGAACGTAAAGACTATGTTTTGATTGATACTGCAGGTCGTCTTGAAATTGACGACACTTTAATGAACGAATTGCAAGAGATTAAAGCACTTGCTGAACCAACTGAAATTTTGCTTGTTGTTGATGCAATGACTGGTCAAGTTGCAGCACAAGTTGCCAAGACTTTTGATGAAAAATTGGACATTACAGGTGTGATTATCACTAAACTTGATGGTGATACACGTGGTGGTGCGGCATTATCAATCCGTGAAATTACAGGAAAACCAATTAAATTTACAGGGACTGGTGAAAAATTAACAGACCTTGAAGTTTTCTATCCTGATCGAATGAGTTCACGAATTCTTGGAATGGGTGATATGCTCACCTTAATTGAGAAGGCTCAAGCAAATTATGACGAAGAACAATCAGCAAAACTCGCTGAAAAAATGGCTGAAAACCGTTTTGATTATGAGGACTTTGTTGAACAACTTGATCAAGTGACAAATATGGGACCAATGGAAGATATTATGAAAATGATTCCAGGAATGTCACAAATGCCTGGTTTAGATAAGGTTAAAGTTGATCCTAAGGATGTTGCCAGAAAACGAGCAATGGTCTTGTCAATGACACCAGCAG
>Ga0208186_100163_pt1 | contig 9409 bp, 9 predicted proteins | sample Shrwel1BS1Day23_FD_187537 | JGI IMG/M metagenome (GOLD analysis project Ga0208186, IMG submission 187537) | Subsurface microbial communities from deep shales in Ohio, USA - Utica-3 well 1 S-1-Day23 (SPAdes) (version 2) ... | reverse complement strand
GGAACACCCCAGTAATCATTTCACGCTCATTAGCGTCAAGTGCTTCATCATTTGTATTGAGTAAATACTCAATCTCATCTCGAGTCATCCCTTCATCCAAATCATCAAATTTCATTGGAGTCAATCGGCTTAAGAAATTTGTTGAACTTGCCAAGAACCAAACGAAAGGTTTCATCACTTTTCCCAAAAATTGGATAGGTGGTGCGACTCTTAGGGCCAGTTTTTCTTTAAGGTTTTGGGCAATTCGCTTCGGATAAAGTTCACCAAATACGAGAGAGACATAGGTTAAGACAGCTAAAACAATAATTTGAGCCAAAGTTTTAGCTAGAGCTGTTCCACCTAACAGTGGAGCTAAACGTGAAGATAAGGCTTCGGCCAAACTAGCCCCCGCTAAAATATTAATCAAAGTAATCCCAATTTGAATCGTTGAGAGGAAATTACTTGGTTGATTAAGGATATTAACAAGGTTGATATATTTCTTATCACCTTCGCTAGCCTTTTGTTCTACTTTCGTCCGGCTGAGACTGACCATGGCCATCTCACTGGCTGAAAAGAAGGCATTTAAAGCTGTTAAAAAAATAAGTAAAAGAATCTGCAAGAGTATCGATACACTCTCGGGATCAGGGTTTGACATTAGTGCTCCTTGAGAAAAATATTATAGTGTTTATTTTAACACTCAAAACTTTGCCAACTCAAATTTACTGAAAATGAGAGTTAACAATTTAGATAGAATTATTATATCATATTTTTGTTCTCATTTTGAAATAATTTTTCTTTGTTCGGCTTTATGATTATTATAAAGGCTATTGGCAAATTTAACAATCTCTTTGACTAAGCAATAAGCAGGAACAGCGATAATCATTCCTAGAATTCCATACAAACTTCCAGAAATTAACATGAGAATCATAACGGTTACTGGATGAACTTTAACAGCTGACCCCACAATTTTAGGATAAACCAGATTACCATCAAGCTGTTGCAAAACAAGGACATAGATAACGGCAATAAGTGCTGTTACTGGTCGATTAAAGGCCACCGTTACTATCATCGGTAAAACACCAATATATGGACCCGCATAAGGAATGAGATTTGTTACTCCAGCAAAGAGTGCGAAAAGAAAGGCATAAGGAATTCCAAGAACCATGTAACCAATAAAGACGACAATAAAGACAAGCAAGGCATCAAGCGCAACTCCTGAAATATAACGTGAAATCGTATGATTCATATTTTCAAGAAGTTCAAAGATATTCAATCTATCTTCGGTCAAAACATTTTCCTTCAAAAACGGAATAATCTTTTCACCATCTTTAAGCATATAGTAAAGTAAGATTGGTACCAAAATCATTACCATAACAATGCTTGTAATGATACCAACGATACTTCCAACACTAACCGTGATACTATTAAGCAAATTGTGCAAAATATCAGTATACGAAAGATTTAATTTCTCAACAAGACTATTAACATCAAGTTGGTCGTAGATTTGAGCGAATCGTGGATTATGTTGAAGCCCTTCAATCCAAGCCCTAACTTGTGGATAAGCTTTCCCAGTTGCATTAATTAGACTTGTCAACTGTGAAATTAAGCTTGGAATGACTGAGGCAATTGCAAAAATAATCATTCCTAAGATTAATAAAAGAACAATAAAAATTCCTAATACCTTTTTTATTCTTAACTTCTCTTCCATGAAAGTAACAACAGGATTAAAAACATAATATAAAAAACCTGCAATAATAAATGGGACAAATAAGAGTGTCAACAATGTTTTAATGGGTTGAAATACAAAATCAATCTGAGACAAGAGAAAGATTAACAAAGTAACGGCTAATATTTCCACTGTCCAGAAGAATAATTTACTATTTTTGAACATAAATTTCCTTTATTTAATATATTTTTGTCTTTCTTAAAATAAATGATTGAATAATTGTTATTTTAAATAACTTATTTCTGCTATTTTTAGACTATTTATATTATAATAAATCCAAGGCTTTTAAGCAAACTAATCTTTAGGAGAAATTATGGAAATTAGAGTAACTCGTGATACTATGTCTGATATTTATTTTGATGCTTTACGGATTCGTAATCAAGTTTTTGTAAAAGAACAAGGCGTTCCTTATGAACTTGAAGTTGGAAACGCTCTTGAAGAGGCCTCTTCTGTTCATTTTGTTCTTTATGACGATGGTCTTGCCAAAGGTACCGTTCGTTTGCTTGCTGATTTAGATGATAAAACAGCGCTAATTCAACGAATGGCTATTTTAAAAGAAGCAAGAGGTCATGGTTATGCAACTCTTCTAATCAATCGTTTAATTGAATTTGCCAAAGAAAACAGATTAAATAAATTGGAGCTTCACGCGCAACTTTCTGCCAAAGGTTTATATAGCAAACACGGCTTTAATGAGGTAGGGCAAGTTTTTGAAGAAGCTGGTATTCAACATATTCAAATGGAAAGAACAATTCATTAATTGAAGGCCAAGCCATGAAAAAAGTTATTAACAGTCTTGTTAGTAACTTTTTATCGTTATTTATTCTTGTCAGTAGCTTATTTCATTAATTGAGCAACTCTTTTTTTTAGTTCTGGTAAAAGTTCAGGCTCAAACCACGGATTTTTGGCTAACCACATATTATTTCGTGGGCTGGGATGAACAAGCGGAAAATATTTTGGTAAGTAGGCTTCAAAATCATGAATCACTTCTGTTGTTTTTGCTGATGATTTTAAATTTAAATAATACTTTATGGCATAAGAACCTACTAGAATAAAAAGTTCAATCTCAGGCATTTCTTCTAAAAGTGCTTTATGCCATTTTTGAGCAAAACCTGCCCGAGGTGGAAGATCACCTGATTTTCCTTTTCCAGGAAAATAAAAATCTAAAGGCAAAATAGATATTTTATTTGACTCATAAAAAGTGGTTCGGTCAATTCCAAGCCAATCACGCAGGCGGTCCCCTGACGGATCATTCCAAAAGAGTCTTGATTCTTGTGCTCGAATGCCTGGCGCCTGACCAATAATACAAATCTTTGCTTCTTTATGGACAGAATAAAGAGGCTCTATCCCATCTTTTGTATATTTTTTGTTCTGTGGGTCAGCTTTAATCGCTTCAAAAATTTCCTTAAATTTATCCATTTTCTTTCCTCAAAAGCGTAATCTAAGTTTATAGATTACGCTTTTTATTGTAAAATTTACTGACAGAAAGCTTATCTGATAAATATTTCTAAGATAAATACTGTCAGTAAAATGCGACCGAAGGAAGCATTTTATCGGTGAATAAAGGAACTGACAGTGAAGCTGACAGTTCTATCATTAATAATGCGACCGGAGGAAGCATTTTATCGGTGAATAAAGGAACTGACAGTGAAGCTGATAGTTCTATCAAATGCGACCAAAGGCGAAACATTTTTTAGGCAGTTCTGTCAATTCGATTATTGAACTAAGTATTTTAATTACAGATGAACAAGCTAACAGTTTTATCAACCCTCTACACTTACTGACAAGTCTTTTAATTACAAGTCTAAATTTCCATCAGTCCTATTTTTCCAATTTTGCTTTCAAATACTGACCAGTATAGCTGTCAGCAACTTTTGCAACTTCTTCTGGTCTTCCTTTAGCAAGAATTGTTCCACCACCAGCACCACCTTCTGGACCTAAGTCGATGATGTAATCTGCTGTTTTAATAACGTCCAAATTATGTTCAATGACAACAATTGTATTTCCTTGTTCAACCAAACGGTCTAATACTTGAATCAGGGTCGCAATATCTTCACTGTGCAAACCAGTTGTTGGTTCATCCAAGATATAAAAAGCTTTACCATTTGAACGTTTTTGTAATTCAGAAGCTAATTTCATCCGTTGAGCTTCCCCACCTGATAAAGTAGTCGCTGATTGTCCAAGCGTCACATATCCCAAACCTACATCAACAATCGTTTGGAGTTTACGTTCAATTTTTGGAATATGACGGAAGAATTCCAAGCCATCAGACACGCGCATATCGAGTACTTCCGAAATATTCTTCCCTTTATAATGAACTTCTAAAGTTTCTGAATTGTAACGTCTGCCATGGCAAACTTCACATGGAACATAAACATCCGGCAAGAAATGCATTTCAATTTTGATGATTCCATCACCAGAACAGGCTTCACAACGTCCACCTTTAACATTAAATGAGAAACGTCCTTTTTTATAACCACGAATTTTTGCTTCATTTGTATTGGCAAATAAATCACGAATGTCATCAAAGACGCTGGTATAAGTAGCCGGATTTGAACGTGGAGTTCGACCAATTGGACTTTGGTCAATATCAATCAAACGCTCAATTCCTTCATAACCAGTAATTTTTTTATGCTTACCAGGTTTCTCTGAGTTATGATTCAATTTTTGAGCTAATGATTTCTTTAAAATACTGTTAACTAAAGTTGATTTACCAGAACCAGAAACCCCAGTTACAGCCGTCATAACTCCCATTGGAAACTCAACATCAAGGTTTTGCAAGTTGTTCTCACTTGCACCTGTAATCTTAACCATTTTTTTCTTATCAATGGCTCGACGTTTTTCAGGAACTGGAATGGCTCTTTTTCCTGACAAATATTGCCCTGTCAGTGATTTTTTATTTTTCATGACTTGTTTTGGTGTTCCAGAGGCAATAATTTCACCTCCTAAATCACCTGCCCCAGGCCCAACATCAATAAGCCAATCGGCTGCCATCATCGTGTCCTCATCATGTTCAACGACAATTAAGGTATTCCCCAAATCACGCATCTTTTGTAAAGACTCAATCAGTCTGTCATTATCTCTTTGATGTAAACCAATGGAGGGTTCATCCAAAATATACAAAACGCCTGATAAATTTGAACCAATCTGTGTCGCTAAACGAATACGTTGTGACTCTCCACCAGAGAGTGTTCCGCTTGAACGAGATAGCGTAAGATAATCCAAACCAACATTTTTCAAGAAAGTCAAACGGTCTTTAATTTCTTTCAAAATAGGTTTTGCGATAATTTCATTATTTGCAGAAAGAACTAAACTTTTCACATAATCAAGCGTATCGCCAATTGACAGAATTGAAAATTCAGCAATATTTTTCTCTCCCACTTTAACAGAAAGTGCTTGATCATTTAAACGATAACCATGACAAGTCGTACAAGTCAATTCAGTCATGTAAGAACGCGCCATTTCTCTAGCTGACTCGCTCATTCCTGAACGATAACGACGCCAAAGATTAGGAATGACCCCAACAAAGGTCATATCTTGGTCACGTAATCCAAAATCTCCTTCGTGCAGAAAATGGAAAAGTTTATCTCCATTTCCATATAAAACAATTTGTTGTTCTTTTTCTGACAGTTTTTCCCAAGGCCTATCTAAATCAATGCCGAATTGCTCCATTGCTTGCTCTAAAAGAGCAGGGTAATAAGTTGAGGCTTTCCCATACCAATAGATAATTGCTCCCTCACGGAGTGTTTTGCTTGTATCAGGAATCAATAAATCGACATCGGGTTCCAATTTAACACCTAAACCATCACAATCTGGGCATGAGCCAAAAGGAGCATTGAATGAGAAAAGGCGTGGTTCAAGTTCTGGAACGGTAAATCCACAAACTGGACAGGCATAAAATTCACTAAATAAAAGCTCTGAACCATCCATTTTATCAACAATAACATAACCCTCAGCCTGATGAAGCGCAGCCTCTACAGAGTCAAAAAGACGCGAACGAATTCCTTCTTTTACAACAATCCGGTCAATAACAATTTCAATGTTGTGCTTTTTATTTTTATCAAGTTCTGGAACTTCTGAAATATCATAAACTTCGCCATCAACACGAACACGAACATAACCATCTTTTTGGATACGCTCAAACATTTTAACATGAGTCCCTTTTTTGGTACGTACGACAGGAGCGAGAATTTGTAAACGTGTTTTTTCAGGGAGTTCAAGAATTTGTTCAACAATTTCTTCAACTGACTGTGCCGAAATTTTTCCATGACCATTCACACAATATGGCGTCCCAACACGGGCGTATAATAGACGCAAATAGTCATTAATTTCCGTAACCGTCCCGACTGTTGAACGAGGATTTTTAGAAGTTGTTTTTTGGTCAATAGAGATTGCTGGCGACAAACCATCAATTGAATCAACATCTGGTTTATCCATATTTCCTAAAAACTGTCTGGCATAAGCTGACAAAGATTCAACATATCGACGTTGACCTTCTGCATATAAAGTTTCAAAGGCCAGAGATGATTTCCCAGACCCTGAAACCCCAGTAACAACAACTAATTTATCTCTTGGAATTTCAACATCTATATTTTTTAAATTGTGCTCACGTGCACCATGTATTACTATTTTATCTTGTGGCATTTATTTTCCTTTTATTATTTTGTTTTGATTGCAGATATTGGTGTCTTCTCCATAGTGAAGGTGTATATTCATGTTTTTTTATTTTTTAAAATAATGTTCTACTTCATCTTCGAGTGCTTGAATATCATGTTTGACTTGCTCACCCATTTCATGGTTAGATTTTTCGATAGTTTCCATCGTATTTCTAGCCATCTTTCGAGCTTCATTCATAATGGAACGGCAACCTGCATCATCCGTTTCTTTCATTTTTTCATCATATTCTATATGAATTTTTCTTGTAAATTCATTGATGTCATGCATCAATGTTTCAAAATTTGAGCGGACCTTGATCTGAGTATTTTCAAATTAAGGCTTACGGTCATCAATCACCAGATTTAAAAGCATCATTTGATAATTTAAATCTGCTGCATTACGATCTCTTGACATCGTATTCTCATTAATACGAATAATGCGTCGCTGATTACTAGAGTCATTTGTACTTTCAAAATGACGTTGTTCTAAGCGGTCCATGTTAAGTTGAATTGTTACTCGCATCAACACTTGTGAGATATGAAGATAATCATAAAACCATTTAATAAAATCGTCTTTTTGCTTATGAAGCATTTCGATAGATAGAGTGGTTGAATGACGTCTTTTTCCAGCTTGATATTCCGCAAAAGCAATAACTGCGGTTACAATTATTGCAAGACTTGAAAGAATCGTAAGTGAAGTAATCATACTCTTATTATACCACGAATGGCAAGCTAGCTCTTAACTTTGGCTACGTTAAATGGTATAATCTGACTATGAAATTATATTTAGTAAGACATGGTGAAACGCAAAATAATCAGCAAAATTTGCTGACGGGTTGGTTGAACAGTCCTCTCACTGGCACAGGAATTCAACAGTCCGAAATTTTAGCTGACAAACTTTCGTCAGTAAAATTTGACTTGATTTTATCATCAGATTTACAAGGTGCTAAGGAAACTGCAATGATAATTTCTAATAAAATAGGAGCCCTACTACTCTTTGAACCTTTATTACGTGAACGAGGCCTTGGAAAATTGGAAAATCAAACAAAAGAAAATCGAGATTGGGCACAACTTAATATAGAAAATGAAGAAAATCTTACTTTAGGTATTGAATCTCTTGCTTCTATTCATGAACGTGCTAAAATATTTTTAGAAAAACTTCCTCAACTTTTTCCTTCTGCTCAAAATATTCTCATTGTTTCTCACAATGGAATGATCAATCAATTTCAAAAGATTTGGGAGCCTACTCATGAATTTACTCCTTTTGAATTTCTCACTATTTTAGAAAAAAACTTATGAACCAATATTTTACTTACATTTTACAATGCTCAGATAAGACTCTCTACTGTGGCTATACCACTGATTTAGAAAAAAGACTTGCCACTCATAACTCTGGTAAAGGGGCGAAATACACAAAAACAAGATTGCCAGTTAAGCTGCTTGCCTCTGTTGATTTTGATAATAAAAATGATGCCATGTCTTGTGAATGGTGGTTTAAACATAAACTTGTTCGCAAGCAAAAATTGTCACTTATCAAAAATGATTTAATCAAAGAAAAGTTTATTGAATACCTAGAGCTCAAACAAAAGAAAAACATTCATTTAAAATGAATGTTTTTTATTATTATGCTTTTTTCTTTCGGTAAGTAAAGTAAGAAAGGAGGCAAATCACTAGAGCAAAGACTGACAAAGTCCATGGATTAGTGACAATTTGCATGATGAAGATAATCGTTAAAGCGATAAGCACAACGAGTGTTGCCAATTTAACAAACCAATTCGTTACTTCTTTATGTTTAAAATATAAAACAAGAGCAGCAACTAAAAGGAGAATCCAAACGATTGAAATCGTAAATGAAATCGAACCAGCCACAAATTGCCAGAATCCATCACCCAAAATTGCTGACAAAAGTACACCAATAAACAAAACAAATGATGAAACTAAAATCGCATTCGTTGGGACTTGATTTTTAGATAATTTGCCCAATCTTTGACCCACATAAGAATTTGAACCTTGAATGCGTGAATAGAGTGAGCGTGAAGTGGCATAAATTGCTGAGTTAACCGCTGAGAAAATTGCAATAACAATAATTACGAGAACGATTTTATCAGCGTGTGGAATTCCTACTCGAGCAAAAATTGTAGCAAATGGACTTGCTGCATCTGGATTTAAAACTTCGCTCCATGGTAATAAATGCAAGAATAAAAAGATTGGAATAACATAAAAACTAATAATCCGAATTAAAACACCTCGAATAGCTCTCGGAATCGCTACTTTTGGATTTTCCGTTTCAGCAACTGTAATTGCTGCCAATTCAGAACCACCAAATGAGAAAATAACAACCAATAATGAAGTTAAAAATCCTGAAAAGCCATTAGGAGCAAAGCTTGGTGCTGTACTTTTAGTCGATACTTTTTGAGCGGTATCAGCAACAAAACCAAGATGAGCATCATTAATAACTAATAAATAAATTCCGAGTGCAATTAAAATTAAAATAACAGCGACTTTAATAAATGCAAGCCAATATTCCGTTTCGGCAAAAGCTCTAACTGACCAGAGATTGATTGCTGTTCCAAGAACTGCTACAATCAGGGCGAAAACCCATAATGGCACTCCAGGAATTAGCATGGCAAGGAAAGTTGATACCCCTGCTTCTTCTGCAATTAGGACGGCCATCCAAGTTGCCCAGTAAACCCAGTCCGCAAAATGCGCCCAGTGGTCCCCAATAAAAGGAGCAACAACTCCGGCCATTCCAGCCTTATGTTCATCTTGATGGATGACCATTTTCCCAACACCATACATGACAACATAAAGTGTCAGTCCAGCTAAGATGTATGAGAGTAATACACTTGGCCCAGCCTGTGCAATGACTTTTCCAGAACCTAAAAATAGTCCTGAACCAATCGCTCCCCCAAGTGAGAGCATAACAATGTGGCGAGTCTTTAAAGAAGACTTCAAGCCTGTAGAATTTTCCATAAAATTCCTCTTTTCTAATGTGTGAAAGCAAAGCTTTCTTTTATAAGTTCCCTTCCATTCATCTAGCAAAACCCTGCTT
>Ga0208186_100160_pt1 | contig 9515 bp, 9 predicted proteins | sample Shrwel1BS1Day23_FD_187537 | JGI IMG/M metagenome (GOLD analysis project Ga0208186, IMG submission 187537) | Subsurface microbial communities from deep shales in Ohio, USA - Utica-3 well 1 S-1-Day23 (SPAdes) (version 2) ... | reverse complement strand
TTGAGCCATATCCGCAGCACTCACTTCTTTTTCTCGGCGAATATGGTCAATACTTTTTTTAAGATGTCTCGTTCTTCCTTAACTTTAGCCAGTTGTCTTTTTAATTCTAGAAAATCAGCTTTAGAGACGGAGCTTTCATTAGATTTAGAGTAGAGGTCTATCCATTTATAAATTGTTGCAGGGGCCACGTCATATTCTTTAGACAGCTGGGTGACGGATTGACCAGAATGATAGAAGGCGATAAGGGTTTCTTTAAATTCTTTTGAGTAGCGTTTTTGCATGTTTTTGTCCTTTGTCTAAATTATACAATAGTGACTCTAAGATTTAAGGATAACATCAATCTAAAATTTATTATTTGGTATTTTATTCCAATCCTAGAGCATCACTCAATGTTTCCTCAAGTTCATTTTTGATCTCTTCCTGAGTCATTTCATCAACTGGCTTGTACTCCCCTTTAGAATTGTAATCTTCTCTCCAATCATGATCTTTGATTGAATCTTCATTCGAACTTTCAGTTGTAGAGGAATAATATTTTTCCTCGTTTGATAATTCATTATTTTCTGAACTATCATTTTTACTATAATCACTATTACTCATGGTAGTGCTAGAAGATGTTAAGTCAGTATCAGAGTTTTTTTGTTTTTCTGATGAGCATGCACCTAACGTTATAAGTGAGAATGTTGCTATAAACAATAAAGTAAATTTTTTCATTTTTCCTCCAAAAATCGCTAATTTTAAAGATGATTTTTATCACCAATTAAATTACTATTTATAATAATAAGTATATCAAAAAAAACCAAAACTATCAATTTAAAGACGGGTTGTGGCTGTTTTTTTATCACTTGTTTTTTCTATAATTTTATACATGGGAATGGAATACTTTGCAACTAAATTAAAAGCTGTTAGAAAATCACATAATCTAACGCAGGCTGAGCTCGCTAAAAAATTAAATGTATCTGTAGGTATTATCGCGGCATACGAACAGGGTAAAACTTATCCTCGGGTAGATGTGCTAATTAGAATATGCAACTTATTAGACACTTCATCAGACTATCTTTTAGGACTATCAGATGATCTCCCCTTAAAAACGAGTGGATTAACTGATGAAGAAATGCAACCTTTTTTACAATTACTAGCCTTAGTTACCCAAAATAGAGAAAAATAAGACAGGGATTATATGGTCCCTGTCTTATTTTTATAGTTGAACGAGTAAAGTAGTAATAGTATTTGGAAGTATTAGATTTATTTAACTTGGTAAAAACCCATCCCCCAATTGTAGGTCAGCCTCAATAAATTATTAATCAAACACTCCTCGTTCAGACAATATTGGTTAATTTTAAATCAAAAAGAACGATACTAGTTTAAAAAAAATTTCTTTTTATATCTGTTTATTTTCTATTAGTCCTAATCTTGCTTCAACCTCACCCATTAATTCTGCTTGTTTTTCGAGTTCTTCTTGCATTTTTTGCAATTTTTTAAGTGTATTCATAATATTCTCCGCTTTATTTAAAATTCAATCCATTTTTTAATAAATGTTACTCTGCCATAACCTTACATATCTCGTTAATAGCCTTCTCAGCTTTGCTGCTAGCGTCCTCTAAGCTATCTAATTGATATTTATATGAAAATATCTGTAATCGTCATTAGATAGCCCTGTGAGCATCTCTTGAACGTTACATTAAATCTGTCAGGTTGTCTTTCAGGTCTCTCTCGAACTGTGGTTTTATACATAATATTCTCTCCTCTTAAATTAATATTCAAACAATTCTTTATATATCTCTTCACATTCTTCCTCTGACAATGGATTTTCCAACTCATATAACATTCTTTCAACATCAAAATAGATATCTTGATTATAAAATTCTTCTTCTTGTTCCAGTCTTTTTTCTGCTTCATACTGTTCAACATTATCTATATGTCTTTGCAATTCCTCTAGGTCTTCATCAACCTCATCAACCATCTTAGATTCAACACCAATCATTTTACAAAAAACTGAATCCACTACTTCTACATACAATCCAGTATGAACTAATCTATAAAAGACTGTCTCGGAATAATTTATTTCTTCTGTTTGTTTGTACTTTGACTGTGAGCTATTAGCGTTTTTCATAATACGGTTGAAATAATTTTCTCTGACCTTATCAATATCTCCTTTTCCCTCAACTTCAATCTCATCAAATACAGTAAACTGTATATAAGCATACTCAAAGCCAAATCTTTCTTTAACTGCAATTTCAATCTCTTTATGTTCATTTTTAGCTTTCGGCAAATCCTTAATATTCAAACCCTCTCTATAAGCTTTGCTTCTTTTATCTCTGATTTTTTTGTTTTCAGCTTTAATTTTTGTTTCTACTTCTTTTTTAAAAATCATGTATTCTTCATATTTTTCAGCATCTATCTTATTTCTATTTGAATCTAAATAACTAATTCTATGATTAGTTTTTGAGAGTTCTTCTTCAATCTTTGCCACATATATATGTCTTTGATTTCCCATTAAATTCATAACTGTCTCCATAAGACCCTGATAATCATTTTTATTACCTGACATTGAGAAAATTGAGTTCTCTTTAAGTTCTTCATTAACAGCTTCTATAACCTCCCACTTATCGAAACCTAATAAATTATTTAAAATTTTAGTGGGTGTGAAACCTCTAAACTTGTAATTTTCAACATCACTATCTTTAAAAAGTTGACCAAGAGCTACTTCTTGATTAATCAATTCACGAATAACAAGAAGTTCATTTGTCCAATCTAAAGAAGGTCTTCCGCCTTTATTTTCTCTCTCATATTCAACTAAACCTTTAAACCCTTTAAGTTCAAAGATAGTTCCACCGTAACGACCTTTTTTAGTAATCATTTTAACTGATTCAAACTGATTTTTTAATTGAGTTTCAACTGATTTTTTAACTGTTGTAAGTCCCTTGAATTTATAATTATTTTTAATTATTGATTGCTTTGAGCTTTCTGTTATTAATTGACCATATTCATCAACAAGTTTTTTTGTGTCTACCTCAATACATTCTGATAATTCTAATTTCATAAATTTCTTCTCTCCTTTATTTATATAAATTTGGTTCTTTTTCAAAGCTTGAAAAGCTGGGCTAAAGCCCTTGGGCGCTTTTCTGACGCTTTCTACTCCTGTCACAGTCAGAGCCTGTTCCAGTTCGTAGGACGGTTACTGTGAGTTTTTAAATTAATAAGATTTACTTTTCTAAGGTGTACCTATTACTTACCTTATATATATTATTTAATAGATAATTAAAAGGCTCACCTATCCATTATTAATTTTAAAAGGGACTTAGTTTTTTCCTATTAATTAATATAAGTAAGGTAATAACCAAGTACCCTTTAAAAAATATTTAAAACTTACAAAGTCATGTCCTTTTTCTTGAACGAGCTTGGCTCGTGAAAGGAAAAGACGACGCCAGAAAAGCGCCAGAGTGAACGCAGTTCACAGCTTTTCCAGTCGCAATCTTTTGACCTTATTATTAATCAACTTTTAAATTATATTTTTTCCTGTATTTCATAATTTCACGATTCACAGCTTTATTTTGTTGTTCATTGAATTTAAAAGAATGGTAAAGTAAAATATTTTTGTTTGGGTCATATAATGTATAACTTTTTACAACTAGTCCTGATTTTTTCATTTGTTACTCCTTTATTTACTTAAATTTGTTATTGTTTTAGGAAGGTGAATTGGAACGTAAGTTCCAAGAGGGCTTGCCCTAAGAATCTTTTCCAAGCGTTAGCGATAGTAGATGCCGTAGGCAAGGAATCTTTCTTCTCTTTCTTTTTTTTCTCTTTATACGTTAGACTTTTGTTATGAATTAGATAACGTTAATCTAATTGGATATGCCGATATATTCAAGATACTCATCAACTGAAAACCACCTGCACGTTGAGCTTCAACTGAGTTCTTGACCACATATTAGCCACCTCTTTCTTTTTTATAGAGACAAAAAAACATAAAATAACCAAAAAAATCATTTTTTTATGAACCTAGCCAATAATAGGCTGACCTCTAAAAATGTTTTACGTTTATTTTATGTTTGTTTTATGTTTGTTTTATGTTTGTTTTATGTTTGTTTTATGTTTGTTTTATGTTTGTTTTATGTTTGTTTTATGTTTGTTTTATGTTTGTTTTATGTTTGTTTTATGTTTGTTTTATGTTTGTTTTATGTTTAGTTTTTTAGTTAATTGACAAATTTAAGTCTAAATTAACTTCATATATATATTATACCATAATTCAAGTCATTTGTCAAGTTTTATCATGCATGAAAAAATCTGCAATGATATATCCATTTTTTTGACAAGTCTAAAAAACAATGATATCTTCTTCTTACATAATATTTTATTTTTCAAAGATTTTTAAATAAATTTTGAATACTTACATTACATGGATGACTTATTGTTTAATTAAAATATGATAAAATAAAACTAAAGTTAAAGGAGATAATTTATGAGTGTTAGTAATGAAAATCAATCATTAAAACAATTAATTGTATTAGGTAATGGTTTTGATTTAGCTAGTGGCTTAAAATCCACATATTATGATTTTTTTGATTATATATATGGGCAACCAATAGTAAATAATACTAATTCCAATAATTTTTGGTATGACATATTCCAAAATTATAAAGAGGATACTATTGAGGATTGGGCAGATATCGAAGAACAAATACTTGTTCAACTAAAAAACATTGAATATCTTTACAATGAAAAAATATTAATAGAAGGTAGAGGTGATAGTGAAACTAGCTCTTTGGCTGAAAGTGAACACAAAGAAAATAATATACCTAATAATCTATACGTAACTTTAGAATTTCTTTTACCTTACTTTGTAAAAGTTAGGAGTGAAAAAACAACTCAAAATATTTTAAAAAAACAATTGTTAATATTGGAAGATGACTTTAGAAAGTATCTGCTTAGTATAACTAAGGAAAATGCTGATGATAGGATTTACTATAAATATTATATGAAATCCAAAGTACTCAATAAATATATTCAATTATGTAATTCATCAGAATCTCACAATTCAGACTTGGTATCAAAACTGGAGAATACAACTATATTTAACCATTCCCCTCAAATAAAGAAATTCGATGAGACTCTCTCAGAAATCTATAAGGAGAAAAATAGTAATGAAAATCTAGTACTCACATTCAATTATACTAAGGTTTGGGATGTTGAAAACGTGAGAAACATTCATGGTGACCTAGATAATGGAAATATAATTTTTGGAATTGATTATGATAAATTAAACAATAATTTTAAAAAAGCACCAATCGAGTTTTCTAAATCTTACCGTGTTCTGGAAAATGGTTTGATATCAACTTTCGATATATCATCAGATATTGATATAATCAAAATTTATGGTCATGGTTTAGGTAAAGCAGATTATTCTTATTATCAATCAATTTTTGATTCCGTTGACTTATATCATGGAAAAACTAAAGTTATGTTTTTCTGGTCAGACTATGAGGGTAAAGAAAAGGAACAAATACACAAAGATTTTGTTAAAGGTGTTACAAATCTTATTGAAGAATATGGAACAACATTTACAAATAAAGACCACGGAAGAAATCTATTTACCAAATTGTTGTTAGAAAATAGACTAACTATTCAAGAAATTCCTGTGAACGCTCTATTTTTGAATGTATAATTAAAAATCCTAGATAATACTAGGTTTTTTTAATTTTCTATCAATCTAATTAAACATTTTTCCAAAAAAATACAGTACTTGAAACATAAAGGATATAAAACCAATTCACATTCATTTTATAGATATAATAAGTCAAAAATTATTGTTTTCTAGTAGGTTATCCCATCCACACTATCTAAAAATTTATTTTAATCTAAATTCTGCAAAGGACTGTATTTGATGACTTTGTTAATTTCATTCTCGATATTTAAACTCCTAAGATAAATCTCAGTAGTCTTGATGCTAGCGTGTCCCAGTAACTTTTGAATCATATAAATATCAACGTTCTCACGTACTAATTTTTGAGCAAAATAATGTCTAAATGTGTGAGGTGAGATACGGATAGTGTCACGAATGTTCACCGCTTTTCCTATTTTATATATTTCTTTTTCTGCTAGCCTATAATCATATTTTTTCCCAAACTTAGTTACAAATATATTTTCAATGGGTACTATCCCATTACTTAAAAAATAATTTTCTTTTGCCCTATTGTATTTCAGATACTGTTTATAAACAAGTGGTGAACAATGAACAATTCTATCTTTTTTTCCTTTACCATTTTTTATGATAATTTGGGAATCATTAATATTTTCTAATTTTAGGCTCAATGCTTCATTTATTCTCATACCAGTATCTGTAAGTATAAGTATTAGCAAGTAATTTCTCTCATTCACAAATTTTGTACAAAATCCAGTTCTTCCTTTTCCAGTTTTCTTGATTGTATGAAAGGTTCTTTTTCTTGTATAATGGAGCATTCTTTTTATCTCTGAATCTGTAAATGTATTTACAATCATCTTCTTCTCTTTAATCCATTTAACACGGTGTATAGGCGCTTCCTCATACCTAATGTATTCTTCATTAATACAATATGAAAATAGCGCCCTAATAACCCTTAAATGCCCATTAACAGTTGTCTCAGAGTAACCACATTCTAGTCTGTCAACTAAATATTGTTTTATATGAATTGGTTTGATTTCGTTAATGTTTAAAATATCATTTTGGCACAAAAAAACAGAGAAAATCTTTAGTATTTTTTCTCTGAATATAATTGTATTTTTCGACAATCCTCTTGCTTTATTGTCAAAAAGCATTTCTTGAATTGCTGATTGGATTGAAATTTCCATGTTGTTTTCCTCTGTTTTTACTAGATTTAACAACAATAAATGTTTTTTCAAAAACGGCTTAGATACCGCACTAAATGTACTTTTTAAGGGTTAATATTTCTATCAAAACTCTCTTAAAGCCAGTAATACCAAGATTATCGAATCCCCAAAGCAATACGGGCGTAGCGGCTCATTTTATCTACTGTCCAAGCTGGATACCAAACCAAATTTACTTTGATTTCACCAACTTCTGGTACTTCTTTCAAAGCATCATGGATTTGCTCCGTCAACAAATCTGCCAATGGACACCCCATTGTGGTCAGTGTCATTTTAATTTCAGTAAATCCGTTATCTTCAAAGCTAATTTCATAAACTAATCCGAGGTTGATAATATCAATCCCAAGCTCTGGGTCAATGACGTTTTCAAGGGCAGAGAGAATTTTGTCCTTGATTTCATTCACTTGCTCTTCTGTGTATTTATCTGCCATTTTATCTCCTTAGGCTATCATAAAAAGCAAACCTTTGTAAGGTGAACGAGCTTGCTTTCTAGGACGATTCCAAATTGTCAAATTCTTTTTACAGCTTTATTTTACCAAATTTATTTTAAAATTTCTAGACAAAAAATTACTGGCAGGTAAAAATTCAGTCTAGAAAGTTTCTGTCAGTAATTTTTATATTAAGCAAAGCGTGAGAATTTTTTGAAGAAACTCAACATTAATGTAAAGACGGCGATAATAACCACAAAGAGAATTGCTTCAGGTAAAATCGCGCCATTCAAGCCAATTGTTTCACGTAGCATCTTTAATCCATAGGTCATTGGCAACCAAGGACTGATGACTTGATAGATCTTAGGAGCTAATTGTAATGGATAGGTTCCAGCGCTTGTCGCTAATTGCAACACAAGAACGACAATCATGACAAACTCACCTACTTTTCCTAAAGCCGTTAAGAAGAAAGTATTTATAGCCATATATGCAAAACTTATCAAAAGAACGACTAATAGCATTTCCCACCAATGATTTGGACTCAAACCAAGAAGTGCCACTGCTCCCCAGACAATGATTCCTTGCAAAAGTGCAACTAAACCATTTGTGCCAATCTTAGCAAACATAAATTCGCGTCCTGATTTCCATTTTTCTCCTGAGAAACCAACTCCAATTACGACATTAGTGGCAAGCGCCCCAATAAAGAGTGCAACATTAATCATATAAGGAGTCATCCCAGCACCATTTACTGGCACATTATCATGGTCAGTATGTTTAAGTTTCAGTGGAGCTGCTACTTTTTTAGCATTTTCGTCAGTAGAATTTGTTGCTGACAGACTATCATCAGCCTTAGTTAAAGCTGTTGATAAATCAGTAGCACCTGTATTTAAAGTTCCCAAACCATTAGTTAAGTTTGAGCCACCATTTGCCAACTGTTGTGAACCCGTTGAAATTTGCTTTGCACCACTTGCCAATTGGTTTGAGCCAGAAGTTAATGATGGACCATTCGCTTGTAGTTGAGTCAATCCTGAGACTAATTGCATGGTTCCACTTTGCAAGTCTTTTGATTTACTTGCCAATTGTTGAGCACCAGCGTTTGCCTTAGCTACTCCGTCAGCATATTGGGTAAAGCCAGAACTCAATTTTTGTCCACCAGAGGTGAGTTGACTATTGAATGTTGTCAAACCACTGTCTAGTTTATTCATTCCTGGTAAAATTTGACTATTTAAGCTACTATTCACACTATTTAAACCTGTAGAAAGGTCAGTAATTGTTTGACTTGCCCCTGGAACTAATGTTTTAAGATCAGCAATTTTTCCAAGCATTGGTAGTAGATTTGTAAGACTGTTTTTGACCCCTGTAATATTCTCATTTAATGAAACTAAATCAGCTTGAACCGCTCCGGCACCAACAGAATTATCTAATGCATTTCTTATATCTGTTTTCTGACTTTTGGTTAAAGTTTTAAAAGTCTCAGTACTTTCAACTGCTGCCTTAGAGGCTGCCACTTGATCATTAGCTAAATTTGTAACCGTAGCTCCAAGACCTTCCAAGTTTTTTTGGACATTAGCAGCCAAATTTGGGTCAATCGTATTTTTTTGTAACTCTTGATTTAATTCAGTAAGACCATTTTGCACAGCACTAATATTTTGCTGTTGAGTTTCGGATAAAGTTGTTTTTTGAGCCATTTGACTTAAGCCTTCGGATAGTTGTTGCACACCCAATTGCAATTGGCTCACCGCTTCTGTACTTTGAGAAATCTGTGAAATTCCTGCTGACAGATCTTTAGATTTATCAGCCAAAGTTTGGGTTCCCTCAGCTAATTGTTGAGTTCCACTGACAAATTGGTCAGCACCTGAAGAAACTTGTTGTCCTCCATTTGCAGCTTGATCCACTCCTGAAACAAACTTATTTAGGCCAAAATTTAAACTATCAGCGCCATTATTAAAAGTTACACTAGAAGAGGACAAAGTGTTCAAATTATTAGTCAATTCTGTGGAACCTGACAGCGCTGACGAAGTCCCATCAGCTAATTTATTTGAGCCGTCAGAAGCTTCTTTCATTCCCGACTTCATGTCACCAAGTTTAGCAAATATTTCTTTTGTATAAGTTTGGGTAATGTTTTTAGAAACCTCTGATTTCAGTTGATTCATCGCACTTTCACTCATTTTTGATGAAATATAATTGTGACCGCGTGTTGTTTGATAATCTAACTGGACTGTTTTT
>Ga0208186_100155_pt1 | contig 9739 bp, 9 predicted proteins | sample Shrwel1BS1Day23_FD_187537 | JGI IMG/M metagenome (GOLD analysis project Ga0208186, IMG submission 187537) | Subsurface microbial communities from deep shales in Ohio, USA - Utica-3 well 1 S-1-Day23 (SPAdes) (version 2) ... | reverse complement strand
TAAAAAAAGCGAAAAGGTCTCTTTTTGAAAGATACACAGTATTGTCTTTCGGTGGCTCTTCGGTATTGATACAAGACACGGCTAACTCAAACATTTTTAAAGGCGTTTTATCCATTTTAGCAATAGACGTAATCAAGCTGTTATGCTCTACCACTTTTCTTTTTGACAATTCATTCAAGGTCAGCACCTGCTTTTGGTTTTCTTGTTTTTCTGGTATAATAGACATAGACATAGTAAGTTACTCCTTTGTGAGTGATTTTAAGTAAGCATAGAGAAACTGATTTCGCTGTTGATTTCTCTATGCTTTTATTATATCATAATACCGTATGTATATCAATTTTTTTCATACGCTATAAACAGTTTTTTCATACGCTATAAACAGTTTTTTCATACGCTATAAACAGTTTTTTCATACGCTATAATTCTGTATCCACCTTTAAACACTGACTTTTTTTCCACGCAAAAGAACAAAAGATTAAAATATATAGGATAAATATATAATAGGCTTCGCCTTTTTTTATTTTTTTCAAAAATTAAAATCAAGGTCAAAAGAAAAAGTCAAAACCATTGAATTGAGGTTCTAAATTTTAACTCCCTGCGTTGCTCTTGTCGCTCCGCTTGTACACTCTAATTTTATATTAGATACATTCTGCCACTAAAAAGAACTCCCTAACGGTCGTGGCTACTTTGTTTAGTCTAAACGCTTTGAATAGTCTTACAAGCTCATAGTTTGCCTTTTAAGCGATTTTAAACGTGAGTTAGTAATAATTATCATGGATAAAAGAAAAAGCCCTTAAATAGGCTTGTATGTAATTGACTAAAACGTACAATTTTAGCTTTTAAATATGACCCTTATTTATGACCTGCTCTAACCTCACTATTCATAAGCATTCAAAAACCAGCTCACAACTGTTAAGTTATGAGCTGAATTATATTGAGAAGACGTCATCTACTATATCTTATTATAATAGTTCATAAAGATATCAAAATATTCGTGGACTTTTTCTGTATTTTCGACCCCAACTCCAAAATACCATTTCTTTAGGTTTAAAGCATACGCAAGTCCATCTCCATGTTCTCCAGAAATCAAAATATGGTCTGTATTTTTAGTTGGAATTGCGATTCCAATCGAACCTGTCCCACCAACACGAAACATTTCTGAATTTCCACTTCCCCCCACTCCAAAAGAGACACCCTTCAACTTTGGAAGGTCAACAATCATCCTAAAATCGACATTTGGATCATCTCCCGAATAACCCTCAAACTGATATTGTCTAATCTGATAATTGTTTTTCCCAAAATATTCATCTAACATAGCCATCAATACTTTGAATCCTTTTGATTCCCTAACCTTTTCTTCAATTTCTATCAATTATTCATGACCCACTTTCCATTAGAATTATCCAAATTATATTTCATTTCTTTTAAATAGTCATATTCCATTTTTCCAAATGATCTTTCATCTAGAGTTTTTGGATCTGTAGTAAATTCAAAACTCTTCCCTTGTCTGATTTGGTTGTCTAGGAACCTTTGATTGATTCGCCACATCTCATCATTAACCTCATCAGGGTCAACAATTCCAGCTTCATTTAATTTCTTGACAATGGCATTCCAACCTTTTGAACCCATGCTGAAGAAAGTATTTCCTGCTCTAAATCCTGTTTGATCATAAGACTGAGCTTTATCACTTCCTACCTTTAGTGGGACAAATGAACCTAATGTTACAACTGTTGTCTTACCTGATATTTCTGCTAGCCGAGAGAGCTGATCTACAGAATCATCAGTAAGATGTCCACTTTCTACTTTGGTAGAATCACTAAAAGTTCCTTCTGCTTTGATGCCCATTTCTTCTTCAGAATAAACGGGTGTTGGGCCTACTTTTATTGATTCAGATTGACTATAAGAAATACTTCCATTGTTCGGAGCAGTAACCAAGATTTCAAAAGCATCTTCTTTTGTGACTTCTTTCAGTGGAATTTTAAATATTCCCTTGTCATCCGCTTGTCCTTTGTACTCAATTCCTTTGTTCTTGATAAGTATTTCAGAATAAGGAACCGTTGTTCCTTCTATAATTATACCATCTCCCACAGAAAACGGTTCTATTCTTGGGATGGGTGTAATCAACTTTTTAATATCAACTAAAGGAGTAGATTCACCACAGATTTGTAATCCTTTACTTGAGTCAATAGTGAACATAGGTTGATCCAATGATCGATCTAAAATGTTACTTGCGAGTTCAGCGGAGTACCCGCCTTTACGTTTATTATATTGTGTTTTCATATTGATTCCTTTCCATGAATCTGTAGTTTAATGTGAGCTGATCAGCCTTTACCATGAGCTTGATTTTTCCTCCTTCTATAAATAACGGCGACAAAAAAAGAGGGATTTTACCCTCTTTTGAAATTTTTATTAAAAATTTTTAATTTTATTGATGAGCTTGTTTTTCCAAGCATTGATCGTCTTATTAGAAACGTGGTATTCTTCTGCGAGTTTGGTAGCTTCGCCCCGTTTTACAACGCGTCTTAAGAAGCTCGCTTCATCATCTGAAAGTTTTTCAAGGCAATCATTCAAAAGTTCTTGCTCAGGGGTTTCATAGGAAGCAGGCATTACAACGGACTGTTCTACAAACTTTCCTTTTTTGACATCATAAGCTGAAGGTTTGGGAGAATCTAATGAAGTATTCCACTTTTTCTCAGAATGTGTCTTTGTTTTTTTTCTGAAATCAGGATTCGCATTTTTGTTGTTTGAATAAACTGTACGATCATCAGCACGATGAAGCTCGTCAATCCATTCTTTAGTAATGCCATCTTGCCCAGCGACTAAAGTTACCGTCTTCTTTTGACCATCACTCATAAATGTGTAAGTGTAAGTTTCACGATTCTTAGAACCTGTTTTGATAAAATCCATTTTGTGCTCTTTTCCGCCCTTAGGACGGATAGGAAACAGGATTTATTGATTAACCGAATTGGCAAAAGGCACACCAAATAAACGGAAGACCAACAAACGGTAAGCCAAGACAAATGAGTCAGGCTTTCCTTTGTTTTCAATCCGTCCATTTAGGTGCGCACCAGTATAGGACTGTTTATATTTACAAGAATTATCTTGCATAATATAATTATCCCAATAATAGGGGTAAAATACTAACTTATCAACAAGATATAGTTTTAATAGAATATTGATTATAAAGGAGATTTACGATAAAATGATAAGAAAAGTAACTTTTTTGAGGTGGGGAAATGGAATTGACTTTTAATTTAGAAGAATTATTCAAACTGGATGTTAGAGGATTAAATATACTAGAGTTCTCACAATATATAGAGCATACAGTTGCAGATTATCAGAACTTTATTAAACCTAAAATAAGAGAACAGTTTTTGAAATCATCCATTCACATAACATCAAGTGAAATAGTTAATTTTCTAGAGACAACAATAGGTATAGAACTAGATAGAGAGTTTAATAACCATAAGAGAAATCAACTGAATTCTATAATAAAAAAAATTGCCTCAACCCAAAGAGGGAAGAGGACTGTATTAGATGGGTATCAGTTTAGAGATTTGATTTTATTAGATGAATTTAATAAATTTGTGTTAAATAATTTTAATTCAAAAAATGTGAAAAGTGAAGAAAAAATGTATGAAGAAATTATGTTCTTACAACAGAATAAATTCAAGGAAACCCAGATGTATAAGGCGCAGAAATTTGAAGATAATCAGACAATAGGTTATGTTCTAACTTTAATAAATGGACTTGCAGAGTTGTTGAAGGAAAAATATTGCTTATTTTTGTATCTATGGAAAAATAATATTTTTTATGGAGATATTCAAGCTAGTAAAGAGGATAAAGAGCTACTAGACATTATTTCTTACAGGTTTAGACAAACGAACCCATTAATATATAAATTTGATTCGGAAGATGATGTAAATTCTACTAATAATCAGCAACTCATTAGATTTTTTGTAGAAGATATAGATGCATGGTCTAAAGAAATAACTGATAGATGAGACGATTAAATTTTGAGAAGGTACACAAAGTGGAATGGCAAGAAAAAATGAATATATTACAATGATACTTAAATACTTAATGGGTTTAAAAACATTATTCATTTGCTTACTCCTTTTAGAGTTATTATATCATTATAAAAAAAAATAGCCCCTAAGATCTAAATGTTAGATCTTAGGGGCTATTTTAACGGGTTTTTTCAGGAGTTATTATCTAATTATAGACCCTATATTGAGTTAAAATTATTTCAATGTCCAATTTTTTTATATTTTATCTTTTGGATCACATAGTAGATACTTCCAATAATGAGGGATAGTATTATCCATCCGAGTAATATTGTAATTAAAAAGATAAAAATAGCGAGTGCTCGATTGTCCAAATCTAAAAAACTCGATTTAAGGTCTTGAAAAGTACTTTGAATAAAAATTACTTTTATTAACCCGAATTGCTAGTTAATTCCATTGGAAATTAACTAGCAATTCGGGTTAAGTCTTTTTAAAATTTCATAAGCTCTATATTATTAATTAAGAAGATTATGAAAAGTATTCTCTATTTTAAAACATTTTTCCTAAATGATTTAAGGTTCCTTGTCTTCTTTTAGTTCTTGATACTTTTCAGCAGTTAGAAATCCTTGTTTCTCTAAAAGTTTCTTTGAGTTTTTAAGGTTTAAATCAGTAGTAATTGGAGTGTCAATTTCAGACATAATTTCTTGATATCTGTTTAAGTTATTTTTAGACAATTTATTAAAATTAACTTCTATCGTTTCAAAAATAACTGATTTCTCATATTTTTTTGTTGTTCTTATTCCACTAATATTTTTAAGTTTATCAGTGACACTTGAATAGTTGCCATTTCTTTTATTTATATATGGAGTAGATACAGTTGTATTTTGCTTAATTATTTTATCATTTCTATAAGTATAAGTTACATAACGTGTGGGTGTTTTAAAGTCATCATAGTGAATAAATTCTGCTTTTGCAATCGAAACGGTCAGATATATCCGAAAGATTACTACAATCAGTAAAAAAATTCCTAAGATAATTATAATTGAATTTTTATATTTTTTTATTTTATTTATAGAAATTGGCAAATTTATTTCCTCTATTCCTTATTTATTGTTTTCTGCATCAATGATTAATTTTTTATTTGAATCTGGACCACCTAAGAAAATATTTTTATTTATATTATATTTTCCTTTTACTCCATTAACAAATTCTTGTGCTCCAAAGCTATGTACGACAAGACGTTTTAACTTTTTATTATTTTTCAAATTACTAAAAATATTGAGAGAGTTCCGAACCTGAAAATGAGCATATACAGCATTCTCTTTACTGTCGTAACCATTAGAACTATCGGTGACCACATCAAATCTATGAAGTGGGTCATTCATTCTTACATAAACATAATATTTATAGTCTTTTCCAATCTCTTTTCCATCAATAACCTTTGAATGAATTGCTACTTTTTCTACCTTTTCAATTTGGATGCTATTAGGGTTCATTTCATTAATCTGATTATTCCATATAGAAATAAACATTCCTATACCTACAATAAATAATGCTATCATTACAGAAATAAGAGCTTTGAATCTCCTTTTGGTTTTTGTATCAAACGTTAATATCGTTATCATTTTTTTATCCTCTCTTAAGAGAAAATCAAGAGAAACATTAAAATAATCACTGATTTCTACAATTATCTGTAAATCAGGATAGCTCCTCCCAGTTTCCCAACTAGATATTGTTGTTCTGGAAACATGCAAAATCTCTGCAAGTTTCTCTTGAGTTATTTTTTTATCAGCTCTGAGTTGTTTTAGTTTTTCTGATAATTCCATGTGACTCCTTTCGCTTTAAATACTAGCAAGTTATTTGTCATAAACCTAGATAATATAATGAACATCACTAAAAAAAGCTTGACACAATTCTTATCAATCCTTCTGTACCAAGCTTTATCGCTATTTACAATGCCTGAGTATTAAATAGAGATATTAATTCATATTATATCACCCGAATTGCTGGATATTTAATCAAGATATCTCCATAGTGAACACTTTGAATATCTCCTTCATCATAATTCAACAATGCTCTAGATAATGAATTTGTAGATACAGGGAAACTAAAACATTCATCAAACTTACGCTCTTCCCAATCGTCAGCAAACCCCGCAAATCGCAATTCAGGAACTTTTGCCCCATTTTTAGGGAACATTTTTTGCAAGTAGCCTTTTTTCTGTTCTTTCAACAAATCTAACTTACGCTGATGAAGAGCGATAGTGATGTCTAACTGTTTGAAGAATGAACCAATTTTTTGTTGTTCTTCTAATTTTGGATATAAAAGATTTACTTGTTTTAGATCAGAGTTATGCAGATGAACTACAGATTTCCCTTGAGCTCTCTTTGACATTTCTTTTTGTTGAGATCCATTAGAAATAGTTAAAGCTAAAAAAATAGAATCAATATAATTTACTGGTTTAATTATATTTAAATCTCCGCCTAAAATTAGACCTGATTTACCAACAACTGAAGCTCTAGAAATATCTTCTGAAGATTCTCCAGATGCAGGTACTATGACTTCAGATCCTTCACTAATTATTGATTTATCTTTCTTATTTACAAATGTATCTACTTTCTCAATAACTGTTTCATATTTTGTATATAAGCGACCGTATAAAATTATAGGCTCACCAAATTCGACTAGATCATTTTTTGTATATCCATTTCCTTTGGAAAAACTAGCTAATTCTCCCAACTTACGCTCTTCCCATTCATCCGTGAATCCTTTAAATCGCAATTCTGGAACTTTCTTTTTAACTGAATCATCTATTTTCGCCATAGTCCCCACCATTTTCTTGGTTTTTCTTGTTCTTCTATCCTTTTTTGATCTTTGATTTGTTCCTGCAAAGTTTCCAACTGCTCTTTAAGAGCGTTCACTTCATCTTTATATTGATTGTCTAAGTGTTTGGATTCTGTTTCCTGTAATGGCATTTTGAGAGCTTTTAAGCTGTCATTTTCTGCTTTGTATTCTTCTAACAACTTTTTATCTTGTAAGGCTAGTCGTTGTTGTTGATCTAAAAGATTACTTAAAGTTTCTATCTGCTTATCTTTGTTGGTCAATTGTTTATCGTGACTCTTTCTAAGATATAAGATTTCTTCTTTCAAAAAATCGACTTCAAAATCAACTTCAGTATGCGTTTTAGTTGTCGATTTAGTGTGTGATTTAGTTGTTGATTCAGACGAAAGAAGTCTATCTTTTATAGACTTCTCTTGTGTTTTAGAAATCACATACTTATTACCTACTTTATCTAATTTAGTATGCAATTTCAGTATGCGTATTATTTTATCAATATATGATTTACTCACACCTAACTCATCCGCAAGTTCCTTTATGGTTTTTAACTTCTCACTCATGGCTTGCTCCTTTACCTCGAACCTTTGCACGTTCTGGTTGTTCAAGGTATTGTAATTTAACAGTTGGCAAGTATTGATCAATTGACTTTTTAAGATACTTTGCAATGTTCCCTTTTGAATAAGGTTCTTGTTTGTCATGAACGTAAGAGAGGTGTTTCTTCACTCCCTCTAGCCCTCTTAATACTTTGAGTTCATCATATTTTGGATAAACATTTTTTTGCAAGCCTGCCATAATTGCTGGGTCTGTCATTTCATAAGGCGATAAAAGGAAATTTTCAAGCAATAATTTAGTATATTTGCTTTGCATAGCTTGATATACAAGTTTTTCTTCATTTGCTTCTTTTTCAACTTTCGCTTCTTTGTGGTTCTTGTCATCCAGCTTATAACTGTTATCGTCTGCTCGACGTTTTTTCGTGATATGAAAGACAATAGAATCAATGCTTCGTCCTTTTTTTATCTTGTCATAAGAAACGTTGAAAGAAGTATGAGCATTGATTTCTTCCAACGGTTCTTTTAAAACTCGTGTTTCAAAATGAGTAAAACGTTTATAATCATTGATGGTATCCGTCATTTCTCGTAATTCTCGCATGGAAATGGTGGGGTTGCGGTAGGCTTCCACTTGTTCTTCTCTCCGTCCGCCCTTATAGCTATAATGCTCATATTGGTTGTAATTCATGGATAACCAGCGGTACAAGATAATAGAGTATTTGCTATTGAGTTCTGCTAGATCAGATAAAGCGTGTTGCGTGAAATTCTTTTTGAGATTGATTAAATAAGGAATAATTTCAGGACTAAATCGGATAGTGACTTCATCATGATAATCCGTCCACTTTACATAGGGAATCGGCACAATATTTTCAAACTCAAAACCATGTTCTTTTTTTTCTTTGATTTTAAAAAAGGCTTGTTTCTGCATGTTCTCGACTGCCTGTTTAAAACGTGTGTGTTTATCATTATCAGATACCTTAAAAAAAGCAAAGAGTTCGTTTTTCGATAAATAAACCGTATGATCTTTTGGTGGTTCTTCGGTATCAATGCACGATACGGCTAACTCAAACATTTTGAGTGGGGTTTTATCCATTTTGGCAATGCTGGTAATTAAAGAATTATGCTCCACTACTTTTCGTTTTGATAATTCATTCAAGATTTGCACCTGCTTCTGATTGTGTTCATTTTTTGCTATACTAGACATAGAAAATTGCTCCTTTGTGAGTGATTTTAGATAGGCATGAAGAAAATCTGACCAAAGAATTGTTCTTCATGCTTTTATTGTATCAAAACACAGCCACTTTATAAAGTTTTTTGTGGCTGTATGCACAGTTTTTTGTGGCTGTATGCACAGTTTTTTGTGGCTGTATGCACAGTTTTTTGTGGCTGTATTATTCTTTAAACCCTTGTAAAACCTCACTTTTTTTTGACGCAAAAGAATAAAAGATTAAAATATATAAGATAAATATATATATAAGGCATCGCCTTTTTTTATTTTTTTAAAAATGTAAGGCCAAAGTCAAAAGATTAAAACCATAAAAGTACAGAATGACCTAATTCGCTTTCTAAGCACTTTTTATCAATACCCATAAGAAGTTACCTGAAATAAATTAAAATGCCCTAGAAAGTCTTATATGGCTATCTAGGGTATAAAAAAATCGATTAGAACTTTTGATAGAACTTGCTGATCTTTATCGCTGGATAGCAAAATGATTATTTAAAGATAAAAGTAAGAGATATTCTAAAAGCTCATATTTTGCTTTCTAAGCAATTTTAAGTGTTAGTCCTAATAAGTTTACCTGATTCGTTTTAAAACTCCTTAAAAGGTCTGTAAAGCGTCAAAAAGCCCATCTAAAATACAAAAGGCTTTTAAAAACAATGAAGTTCCAAAAAGTACGCTCAAATTTATAAAATAATTTAATATCTGCATTGAGAAGTTAAGAAATAAAATCTTTATTTTTAAAATTCAGAAGTCCGAATGAAATAAGGACAATGCGCACTTACACACCACTCTAAAAAGTGGTGTTAATTTGCTCAAAAAATAGGTACCAGAAATTGCTTTCAGCAATAACCAAAAAGAGAATAGTTCTAAGAATCCATGTTCTTCTCTTAAAGTTGGATAGCACGTATTAAAGTTGTGATACATATTTCGAACTTATAAATAGTTTTTTTAAAAAATAAAATGCCTCAGCGCTCATTCCTCAATCGCCCTTTGTCATTGATTTTGTAATAAGGATTGCGCCCTATTCGGTTACAATCCTCACAACAAAATAGAAAATATAAACCCATAAATACTGCAAGCTATCACATTGTAATACAAAGCACTTCGTTCTTGTATTACAATGT
>Ga0208186_100154_pt1 | contig 9811 bp, 10 predicted proteins | sample Shrwel1BS1Day23_FD_187537 | JGI IMG/M metagenome (GOLD analysis project Ga0208186, IMG submission 187537) | Subsurface microbial communities from deep shales in Ohio, USA - Utica-3 well 1 S-1-Day23 (SPAdes) (version 2) ... | reverse complement strand
CTTTTTTGACAAATCTAGGAGCTGAGCGTTGTAAAAGTCGTTCGCCTCAAGGTTTTCAATTGAAATTAGAGATGATACTTTTAGCGTATTCTTTACTGTTAAAATCAGCTAAATCACTGGAACCAGCGACTTTAAGATATTCTATCGGGTATCAAGTCATGGCTAAATAATCAACTAGCAATTTGGGTTTTGTTTATATACTCTAAAAAATCTGGTGAAAATTCAGCATCATCATCAGTTCTAATAAAATATGGAAATTTAGTTTCAACGGAATCTCTTAGAGCAGCCATGTTTTTTTCAGATCCAAAATTCACGTTCCTTTTACATACATTAAATGAAGCAAACTGACTAAAATCGTTGCTTTTTAGATATTCGCAAATTTTAATATATCCATCTCTATATTTTTCGTCAGGCGGATAATCAAGCCCAATATAGACATCTGTATATTTAGCCCAAGTATTCTTCTTTAAACTTTCTATGCACCGCATAAAGTGTTGGTCTCTACAAAGCGTTGGTATTAACATCGGTGCATAAACTTTTTTCTCCATATATAAACTTTCCCTTGTATAACTCATTTTTCTAAAAATTTTGAAATTGTAAAGTCTGTACTCGTCGATAGCCTATCATGTCTTCTAAAGTGCTCTTCTCCTCTTGGATTTTGAGTGAACATAGCATCACTCTTATTCACCTTACTCATATATTCATCAGATGATTTGAGCACATAATGATTTATTTGAATCGGAAAGACATCTCTATCAGCTGGATTATACCAGTCTCTTGGACAAATTTTTCCACAGCAGTTTACTGGAGGCATATTAAACGCCCCTCTTTTTGTCCATAACATATGGTTTAAAATTGGTTGTTTATCCGAAATTTCAAATTCAGTATTCATAAAGCACTTTCCTATGTCATCATATTTATACCAACAGGAAGTAAAGTCTTTTGTCACTGGTCTTTTTGTATCCCTGTGAATAAGACCATTTGATCCAAACATCTTCCAATATATTAAAATAGACTGCTCATAAGCATGCTCTTTGAAATATTCTTTTACACTTTTATTTTCAATCGGTACAATAAATTCATCCATATCAATAAACCCCAGCCAACTAGTTTCATTTCTGAATCGATTAAAACAATCATGATAGGCTTCGATTTGGGATTGACTTTTCGGCCAATCAATTAAATCAATATATCTTTCCTCCAAGTATGGCTTAATGATCGTCAGATAATTATCCGTCGAGTTATTATTATAAAGATAAATATGATCTACTCCAGCCTTTTTATGGTACTCTATCCATTCTTTCAAATAGAAAGCTTCATCTTTAAAAATACCACAAATTGAAACATAATATTTTTTATCATCGCTCGCTTTTTTACGAAAAATAGTCTTCAACACTTTATATCCAATGCATTGCATAACTGTTATGCAATATTTTGTCTTGTATACAAAATTTTCATTTCTTGGTTTATCAAAAATAAAATATTTATCTTCTGTTTTCAGCATTATTAATCCTCATATAACGAAAGCACATATGCCACATATTCTGCAAATGATCCGTCTATCTCTTCAATTTTATAATTCCTAGTAAGGCCTACCTTTATAGCCTCTGCAAACTGCTTACTATCAGCCGTTTCTGTTAAAAATCCATTATCTGAATCTATAATGTCCACAATTCCACCTGAATTTTTTGCCCCTATAACCGGAGTACCAAACAGTAACGCTTCTAAAATAGTTGATGGCAACGTATCAAATCGCGAACACATTAAGTATATATCAGCAAGAGAATATACCCCAGACAATTGCTCGGCATTAAGTGAACCAAGAAAAATAAAATTGGATGGATTTCCGTTTTTCTCAATTGCCTCATCGTAGTAATTTTCCTTCTTTCCAGCCCAAATAAATTCACATTCCGGTATTAATGCTGCTATCTGAAGGAAAATGTCGAATCCCTTTCTCTCCGTTGTGTTGCCTACGCCTGCTATCACTTTTTTGCCACAGTCTAAAACGGGATACGCTTCTGCAATCTTCTCTCTTTGTCTTTTTATCTCTTCCGATGAGGGCTTTTTCAAATACGTTCCTTGCGGCTTTATAGATATCTTCTGACTGTCACAAACTTTACAGAGACTTAAAATCTGATTTTTTGCAATTGTAGTTGAAAACAAAATTTTATCAGAGTACACCAGCATATCTCTTGTTGCATCTTCCAAATGAAGCATCTTAATAACTTGCTCTAATTCATGAATCATAGATACCACTTTAAAACCACATTTTTTTGTAATTTCCACTAGATCTCCATTTGAAGCTGTAATGATTAATGCTTTTCTATAGCCTTTTTTATAAAGATTACGGCATATTACCTCATATGATTTTGTGTTCAGTGCAATCTGAAGGGGTGCAACTTTATTATATTTTTCATTCATCACGCCAAATTGCCTTGAGACAATATAGACATCTACTCCCTGATGCTTAAGTTCCTCAGCAATATGCAATGCTAAAATACTTGCACCTAATTCTTGTGATTCATGAATAACAAGGAGCATTCCAGATTGCTTAACCTTTTTGTTCACGTTAAGATATTTAAAGTCCCCTGGGTTCTGAAATATCCGCTTAATTTTGGTCAGTTGTTTTTTGTATTTATACTTCATTCCAAATCATCTCCTTCCTATCACAAATCTATACTTTTCAGTGATACATAAATAGAGAATAAACATTGCCACCATCTTAAGCAAATCATTGTAATAATAGACATTAAGTAATGCTATCAATGCAGTTCCCAATAGTTTGCATGCTGTTTTTCTTTTATCAAAATATCTCATAATCCATATTGTAAATATTAAAGAAAGAGCCAGACCCAAAATTCCAAAGTTTGAAACAAACTCTGGATAATAAGAAGCTGGCATATTATATGTCACATTGCTTAATGAAGATGACCCCAATACTCCACGCATATAATAATCAATGTATGGACTCGGCTTACTTATCCATATTGCTCTTGGGATAAAGAAAAACAAATTAGATAACATCGATTGTCCCGGATAATCCAAAATATGAATCTTTTCAGGATGAAGCGTTGCATATATAGAGAATCTGACATGCATTGAGCGGAAAATATACTCCTGCATCTCGTAATACCAATCACTATTATAACTAATTTTATCTGTTATGTACATATATCCATAAAAATAAACCGCAACCATACCAAATAAAAACACATATTTTGGAGCAATCTTTTTTAGTGAACCTTGCTTAAGAAGATCAATCAGAAAGAACACCCCAATAATTATCATCAGATATGTTCGTTTTCCATTTACCACTGTAAAAAAAACTATTAAGATTATCCTAAAAACAACTCCACCAATTTTATTTTTAGAATCAAATAACTTCAAGGCGATTATCGCACCAACAAGTAACTCAAATAATGGCAAAATAACATGCTCCGAGTATCTAGCAATTGAATCTGATACCTGAATATGAACATTTCGGAATGTCAAATAGTACATTGGATTAGGTGCAACTATAACAGAAAACACACTTGCCGCAACAATAATGTAACATATTCCTACAACTATCTTACGATATTTGAAATCTTGAATAAACAGCAGAAACTCTTGTATATCGTTAGTTCTTGTTACGCTTCGATCTAATCTCTTGATTCTTCTTAATTCATATGTAAACATCAACTGAGCCAGAAGAACAAATAAGCAGTATATTAGTAATGTAGTTTGATCCTCCATAGCTCGAACAAAATTCATATATACATCCCTTGGTATATCTGGGATGCCAAAATACATCTCTAGAAAAAGTGGAACTACCATAACTAAGTCAAAAACAGCTATAATCGGATATATACTATGAAATCTTTTGTACTTTTTAATCATTAATATGAGATTAATGAACGAATATGCTACAATAAAGCCTTCTAATACAACCATAATCATTCACCAACCTTTCCCTTAAAGCCGTCATATATTCCTCTACAGATGCACCTGCTTTTATTTAACTTGTCTTCTTCATAAAAAATTACAATGCCAATCATTTTAATTTCTTGCAATAGTCCTTTTACAACCAGCAGCGTACTTCTTCTTTTCTTGGCAGTATAAATAATATTTCTAGCTATATAATATTTGCGAAACGCTGAGTGATTTTTCACAAGAACTCTCCAAAAGAGAAAACGATGATATTCGATTCGTCCTAATTCGTGCAGAAGTATAACGCTCTGAATGCACAAAATTTTATATCCACTTTGTCTTAATCGATAACAAATATCAAAATCGACACCATCAATAAACATATTCTCATCAAAGCCACCAATGTTATTCCATGCTTCAATATTTAAAAGTGATCCAGAAGTAATACATTCATCAATCTCTGTACAGCCTTCCTTGGCTTTTATTTCTTCGCCTTTATTTCTATCGTAAATAACCGGACATAGCATTCCAACATTCTGATATGCCGTGTAATTTTCAAACTCATCTATGATATTTGATGGAGAAACTGAATCTTGATCTAATGTGAGAATCCACTCATATCCATCCTTCTGCGCAGCAATTGTAAGCTGATTAAGTGCTTTTGCAATTCCTTGATTCTCTAAATTGAGAATTACAGAAAACTGCGAAGAATTAAATCCATTCAACATTTCAAGCACTTCACTAATATTCTTTGACCCATTATCCACCAGATACACATGAGTACACTGAACAATAACAGCATCTATGTTCTCTTTTAATCTTTTTATGTCTGGGTTGAAAAGGACAATGCCCGTTGATATGTCCATGTGTAATATATCCTCCATTGAATTGATACGGTATTTTATCTATTTCTGATAATAACTATGTCTAAATCATAATAAAACGTCATAAAACTATTCCACTCAGTGAATACTTCTCCATAGTTTTATCCCATCTTTAGTTCCATGCATAAGTTGTTTTATATAATCCGTCTTATTATCAAACAAGAGAAGTACCTTTCCCCATTTCACGCAGTATCGAGCTACCTCCCTTAGCGACTTATACTCCAGTGCCAACCAAACTATTGCTCTAGCTTGCATGTAATACCGCCACGGTGAAGCCACACCATATTTTACTTTAAATCCACCAAGATTAAACATGCGAGTTTCACCTGGCAAATGATTAATTCGGGCATCCGCAAGTTCTACTACGCGATACCCATATCTATGCATTTTATAGCAATAATCTATATCCAAACCGTCTACAAAAAGTTCCTCTTTAAACCCATTAGCAGTTTCAAACACGCTGATATTATAAAAGCATCCAGATGTCATCGCCCAAGACACATCTCTTTGTCCTTCAAATTTACTCTCAAGGTTTCTATCATGAAGATGTACTGACGCAAGGACACCTATTTTACTGCAGTTATTCTTTTGGATATAATCTTTATATACTTTCACAACATTAGTATTGAAGGTACTATCGGCATCCATAATAAGAGCCCATTCAAAGCCTTCATCTGCCGCCAGTTTCATTCCATGGTTTAATGCTTTGCATAAACCAATGTTTTTATGGAAATGGATGTACTCCGCTTTTTCTTTGACATGCCCACTACGCTTCGATAAAACATCATTTACAATTGCTTCTCTGCTTTCAACTGAGTTGTCTAAAATATATGCTTTATCAACGCTGTCATAATAATCCAGAATATTTTCTATTTCTTTGTTATTAGGCTCATATAGAACCACTATTGAACATGTCTTCATCGATTATTCCTTATCCTTAAAATTTAAAAGTATCTTTCAGCGTGTAGCCTTCAGCACTTGCGCTACATGTAAAATCCTTATCTTTTTCATCATGCCACCGCCTTTGCAGTGCCATAATTATCTGGCTCAATGCTAACAGAGTATGCAAGGGTGTACGGCCTGACAACCGCAATAAAACGAATTAAGTCATGCTGTACCCCCCCCCCGTTCATTCAGCACATTTTCATACTTTTTGATGTACATTTGCGCCATTACTTTTGTGTTATACATCTTTAGAATATCCTGATATGCGTGTTCTGTTAGTTTTTCAACTTCACCCTGACATTCTTCGATAGCCTTTACGAAGTCTTCCACTTTCGTACACACAAAGCCATTCTCACCATTATGGATAACATCCCGATTACCAATTACATTACTTACCACACATGCTTTCTTCATATACATGGATTCAAGTAGAGAAATTGGAAGTCCTTCCCATCTGCTTGGTAAAAGAAAAACATCTGCATTAACTGCATATCTAATTGCAGTGCTTCGGTCAGTCCATCCTGTGATTTCGATATTCTCGCTTGTAAGTTGGTCTCGAAGTTCACCATCACCAATCCAGACAAATTTCACATCTGGAAGTGATTCGGCTATCTTATTAAACAGTGTGGGATTTTTCTGATAGCAGATTCTTCCCAGTGTGTAAACTGTGAATGAGTGCTCTACTTTTTCCGTCTTATCAATAATCTCCTGAAGTTCTGCCATGTTGATGCCATTGTTCACATAAGTAGCACGCCTAGTAAGTTTCAAAGATTCTTGATGCTCACCCACGCTACAACTGATGGTCGTACAATTTCGCTTTGCACACACCGATTCAATCACCTTAAACATTCTACGGTTCATCGGCTTATAATTTTCCATCAGAAAACTATAACCGTGCGGGGTATAGAACATTGGGATTTTTCCATTGAACGCAACCCGACCAATTGCACCAGCTTTACTACTATGTATATGGATTACATCAGGCTTGATTTTTGCCGCTATTTTTTTAACTTCAAAAAATGCGGCGATATCTTTCGCCGGATCAATTGCACGTCCAAAATTTTTGACTTCAATCAAATGAATTCGCTTGTCAAAGTAATCCTTATAATTTTCCGGCGTTTGCTTTCGCACCGCGTAAGCAATGTACATATCATAGGAATTGACCAGCTCATTTGCCAAATCAACTATGTAAGTAAAAACGCCTCCGCCCATAGCTTCGACTATGTACAGTATTTTCTTTTTCTCCGCCATAGGTTTCTTCCTCCACTGATCCCTCAAATTTTTATCTATGTACACATCTGTTCTTCACAGATAGTATCTCTTTTTCCTCTTGCCGCTCACACGGCTAAGTGTTTTCTTATACTGTCGTATCCAATTACCCCAGCAATCATGTTTCTACTTCATAAAACATCCGTTGAGTACACTCGTCTCTATTCCTCTATAACCGAAGTGTTGATTTATACAGTCGAACCCCGTATACCCTGCAATGACGTTTTTCTAAGTGTTGGATTGTTGAATCGAACCCTGTCGGGGCATGAGTTTTGTTAAAACTGTATATATCATCCAGTCCAATTCTCACCATTCATTGTTCGTTATGAACAAATCATTCACTTTAACCACTCAAAACATGTAATTATCATCACCATTCATGCTCTACTCAACAGCTGTTTTTTGAAGTAGAAATCATCTGTTTTTCTCTATTTTTCATGACTCAACAAACCGTTATGATGTAGGTGTCATTAGCGGGTCAGATAGTGTACTCAACAGCAGTTTCAGACGTTAATGATAAACTCATGGATTTTTGTTGTTTTCTCCTGTTTTCCGCCATTTCTATGATTCTTCTGAAAAAGATGTGCCAATTTTGTGCCACATGGGCCAAAAGTTCAGCATTTTGTATAAGTATCTAGCATTTATAGCTCATATAGCTGTGAAATATAACCAATTTCAGTGCCCTATATAGTGTGCAAAACAGGTTCTTTTCGACGTTTCTACGTCAATATGGTTTGTTGAGTAGACATTTGTCGGTGCAGCGATTACGACAAAATCAGCATCACTGTATGCTTCCTTCGCATCCAACGTTGCGGTCAGATCCAGTTCCTTTTCTGCCAGATACTTTTCAATGTACTCATCCTGAATCGGAGACTTCTTGTTATTGATCAGCTCTACTTTCTCAGGAATGATATCTACTGCCGTCACCTTGTGATGCTGAGACAGCAACGTAGCAATAGAAAGACCAACATAACCAGTACCAGCCACAGCAATCTTTAAATCTTTAAACTCTCTCATTTCTCTATCCCTCTAATTCTTTTATTTATAAAACTCAGCGTACCACTCAGCAAAATTTCTTAATCCAGTCCGCAGACTTGTGCTCGGCTTGTATCCGAAGTCACGCTCCAGTGCGCTGGTATCTGCATAGGTCACAGGCACATCACCCGGCTGCATCGGAACAAGTTCCTTGTGTGCCTCGAAGTCATAATCTTCCGGCAGAACTTTCGCTCTTACTAACTCCTCACTCAGAATCTGCACGAAATCTAGCAGGTTCTCAGGGTTCTGATTACCAATGTTGTAAACTGCATACGGCGGAATCGGCAAACCATCTTCACCATTTTTCTTGTCCGGTGCTTTCTTCATCACACGGACAACACTCTCAACGATGTCATCCACATAAGTAAAATCACGCTTGCAGTTGCCATAGTTGAAAATCTTGATGGTTTCGCCCTTCACCAGCTTGTTGGTGAATCCGAAGTAGGCCATGTCCGGACGACCTGCAGGACCATACACTGTGAAAAAGCGCAGACCAGTAGACGGAATGTTGTACAACTTGGAGTAAGCGTGAGCCATCAGCTCATTAGACTTCTTGGTTGCTGCGTACAGAGAGACAGGATTGTCCACTTTGTCGTCAGTGCTATACGGAACCTTTTTATTGGAACCGTAAACGCTGGAGGAGGAGGCGTAAACCAGATGCTCTAGACTCTCGCAATGGCGGCATGCTTCAAGGATATTGAAAAAGCCGACCAGGTTAGATTCCACATAAGCATCCGGGTTGGTGATGGAGTAACGCACACCAGCCTGTGCAGCAAGGTTGACGACCACAGACGGCTTGTACTTCTCGAACAGCTCCTTGTCGGCGATGTTGCCTTTGACAAAGGTAAATGTGGGATACTTGGCCAGCTCATTCAGGCTGAACTCTTTCAGTGCCACATCATAGTAGGCATTCATGTTGTCGATGCCGATAACCGTAGCAGAAGGAGCCTCCTGATAAATTCGTTTCACAAGGTTAGAACCTATGAAACCGGCCGCAACGCACCATGACAGGCAGAAACAGGTTGAGGTGAAAAGGCCAAGCCGCGTAAACCCGCATGAAATCAGGCTTTTGTCTGGTTGCCCATATTATTTCACACTCCCCATCAGGATTTACCATCAAAGTAATTCCTAATTTTTTCATTTGCTTTTTATAGTGACCAATAAATGGACCAATACGACAAGCTAAAATGTAAATAATTGCACCCTCATACCTATTTTCTACAATTTCTTTAAGTGAGTATTTTAAAGCTGCCAAATCATAATAAATGGCGTTTGTTGGTCCAATATTTTTATTTGAAATATTAAAACAGTCTGCATCATTATGATTAAAATTTTCTTGTATACCATTCGATAAACAAGCAACATGATACTTAAGGTTTTTATTACTTTGATGTGCCGTTAGTTTTTCTACAAAAGTCTCAAAACCACCATACTTTGCTGGAATTCCATTTTGAACCAATAATGTAAATATGTTTTTCCTTCATTTTTTAGTAAGCGTCCGATCCGTGAATAGTTTGTGCAATTGTGAGTACCAAAAGTTTCATATCATTTTTGGTACTATGGTACTGGAGATAATAGAGTTCTAAATCTGCTCGTTGAGGAAAACAAACTTTACTTCGACCATGTGTTGTCCAATAACCAGTAATTCCAGGTTTACACATGAGTAAGTAAGAGAGGCGCTCCCCATATTCTTTCGCTTCAAAAAGCAAAATTGGTCTTGGGCCAACCAATGCCATATCCCCTTTAAGAACATTGATAAATTGTGGTAA
>Ga0208186_100153_pt1 | contig 9891 bp, 12 predicted proteins | sample Shrwel1BS1Day23_FD_187537 | JGI IMG/M metagenome (GOLD analysis project Ga0208186, IMG submission 187537) | Subsurface microbial communities from deep shales in Ohio, USA - Utica-3 well 1 S-1-Day23 (SPAdes) (version 2) ... | reverse complement strand
TTATAATTTCAAGCAAAGTCAACGCATCCATAAAGGGTTTGGCCAATGTGCTGACACACTTGAAAGCTTATTTGATTAATATTCTTCAACTCTACTTGAGTGTTTACACATAATTATTGACAGTATCTTCAGTTTTTCATTAGATATTAGTAATAAATTTATTTTCTGGTTTTTTAATTACAAAAAATCTATCTAATCTTGATTTTATTTCGATTCCGATAATTATTTGATTAGATCACTTATCTCTGCTATCATAGAATATTGTGATAAAAAAATAAAGGAATTATTATGATTAAACAATTTTTAGGTATTATTAACTCAGAGTTCAAAGACTACAATCGACGAAAATTCTTGCAAGATTTGATGGCAGGGATTACCGTAGCAGCCGTTGCTCTCCCCTTAGCCCTTGCTTTTGGTGTATCCAGTGGAACAACGGCAGCAGCCGGACTAATCACAGCGATTGTCGCGGGCCTAATTATTAGTTCCTTTTCTGGAGCCTTTTATCAAATCTCAGGCCCAACAGGAGCGATGGCCGCTATCTTAATTTCACTCATTGGCAAATACGGAATGAATGGAATTTTTATAGCCACTTTCATGGCTGGAATCTTTCTCTTACTTGCTGGTATTTTCCGTTTAGGAAACCTTATCTCACTCATTCCATCTCCAGTCATTACAGGTTTTACTTCCGGAATTGCAATCATTATTGCTAGCGGACAAATTAAAAACTTTTTCGGGATTGAACACTTTACAGGTTCTTTTTTTGATTTAATGAAATTTATCGGAGGGTTACATATTGATTATCCCTCAACAATTATTGGACTTTTAACGATTTTATTAATGATTTTTTATCCCAAATCATGGGGGAAAAAATTTCCAGCTTCTTTATTGGCTATCCTTCTTTCAACCCTTGCGGTCCTTGCTTTAAAATTAAATGTCCCAGTCGTAGGAAAAATCCCTACAACACTCATTCCCCAAGCACATCTTCGTTTAACTGAAATAAATCTTCAAGATATGAAGACCCTCCTTATTCCAGCCATAAGCATCACCGTCCTTGGAATGACTGAAAGTCTCCTATGTGGAGCATCTGCTGGACGTGCTACTAACCATCCAATGGATAATAACCAAGAACTTGTCGCTCAAGGAATTGGGAACATTTTTATCCCCTTCTTCGGAGGTATTCCAGCCACAGCCGCAATCGCTCGAACAAGTGTGGCAATTAAGTCTGGAGCGCAAACTCGCTTAACTGGTATTATTCACGCGCTCATTTTACTTTTATCAATGTTCTTGTTTGCCCCATTTATGACACACATCCCACTCAGTGCCCTTGCTGGTGTTCTTATCATGACTGCCCTAAGAATGAATGAATGGGAAGCAATTCGTTTCTTATTCAAAAATAAATTAAAGAGTGGGATGATTGAGTTTTTTGTAACTATGATTATTACGGTTATTTTTGATTTGAGTACTGCAATCTTAGCCGGAATCATCGTTGGCTTCTTACTTTTCATCTTAAAAATTTCCCAAATTGAAATTAACAGTTCTCAAATCGAACCCGAACGAATTAGTCAAAATCATCATGAAGTATTTAGCGAATGGACTGTCATTTATATCTCTGGCCCACTTTTCTTTTTAAATAGCAGTAAACTAAAACAGGTCATTGATGCCCTTCCTACAAACACAAACATTGTCCTCTCTCTAAGAGGTGTTCCAATGATTGATGTCACTTCCATTAAGTTACTAATTGATATTTATAGCCTTTTCCATGAAGAAAATCGCCAAATTGTCTTTGCTTCAATGAATGGTAAATTAAAAGAATCCTTTAGAAGAACAGGACTTATCAATCTGGTTGGTGAAGAAGCTATCTATCCAAGTGTCAATGAATTCCTTTTAGATTTGGTAGATAAAAAGAATTAAATAAAAAAATAGACCCATGATATGGATCTATTTTTTTATTTATAAATCAATCAGTAATTGTTCTGATTGAATACATTGAAAGAGACTTACTTTTATCTAGAATAACCCCCGTTAATAAAAGTAATATCTTCCGTATCATTATAAGTACTGTAAGCTTTTACCATTGCTATAATCCAATCCACTAAAGACCAAATTCCAAGAGTAAACCCGTTGAATAACAATTTACAAATTCCAACTCCAATTTGTCCACGCATAAAACGATCGACTCCAAGTCCGCCAAATAGGAAACTTCCCAACCAGACAAATAGATGTTTATTGACTGTTTTTGTTGTCCTAATAACTCCTGTCAGCTTTTATCGTGGCTCAGCGCTTGCACGTAGTTTGATTAAATCTTTAAATTAAAAATTTTGCTTAGATTATTTAGCTTTTTTTAGTAAGGTGTAGTTAATAAATTCTTGTCCTCTCAAATAAACAAGATTCTGTTTTAATTCTTGATAACCCATTTTTTCAAAAAAAGCTTTTGCTGTAATCGAAGAATTAACGCTAAACATAAGAGCCTGAGAACTTTTTTCCAAATCCTTTAACAATTGCTGACCAACTCCCTGCCGTTGATAATCTGCACTTATGTAAAACAAATCAATATAACCTCTATCATCAATATTACCAAAACCAACTATTTCATCTTGATTAACTACAAGCCTTGATTTCGTAGCCAACAAATTATCATTAAAGCTTAGCTTATCGACTTTTGACCAAGCCTCTACTTGAGCTAAATCATAGTCAGCAATATTTATCTCAAAAATAGTCTTTTTAAAAAGCCTGATAATTTCTTCCAAATCTTTTGGCTCATAGTTTCTAATGATCAACACTATCCACTTTCTAGTCTCACTTATTATCTTCTTATCCAAATTTATCAACTCAGACACTTGATTTTTAAACAAGAAGCGATGATAAATCTGCTTCATTTAATATTATAACAGAAATCGCACTAATTATTTCATAAAGTTATATTTTGTCTGTTTTTGTAATATTAATTTTTATTCTTTCCTAAATCTTTAAATTAATAAATAAAAAAACACATAGAAATTAAACTATGGGTTTATAAAATCGAAAGATAGTTTTGGCACATATCCAGGTACAAACAAAGTTAGACTGACCTTTTATTGTGGTTGTCAGATAGGCACATTTTTGAGGTACTTTCATTTTACAAAAATATCTCAAGCAATAGATTAACAAAGGTTAACAACAAATGAAGCCAAAAACTATATTTTATAAGCATTTTATCAGTAGTTTGGCCCAAAAGTAATTAATTTAACGAAGGCAGAGAAATATTTTTTCTTCAACAACCATTAATTGCCCATCTTCTAATTTTACGATACAACTATATTGATAATTTGATTCATCACCAAATATAACAGTAGCTTTCTGTCCATCAGATAATATGATGATGTCACCTTTTCTCATGATATAAATTCTTTCTCTTTTGTAAAAGCGGGTTTTAATCAGCTTGAATTTGGGGCATACCTGCTAATATACTTGTTAAGCACTGACAGATATTGGCATAAAATTTATTTAGTGAATTATATTATAACATCTTGAAATAAAGATAGTAAACTCCTATCATCATAATTAGCAAGAAAGTCAGTAGAACTATAGTAATTATTTCCGCTGATGCACTCCTTGTTAATAATTTTTCTTGTGAAGATATTGATTTTCTTGACATGAAAGTTGGTAGAATCAAAAAAATTAATGGAAACATAAATATAGTTGCTTTGTTTCCCCAGTTACTAGGCTCAAACCTTAGTCCAAATTGGACAGGTATGATATTCGGTAAGTTCAAGTAAAGATATACTGAAAATGCAGTAAAGGGTATGACCAACAATAAGAAGAATATCATTATTTTTGAATAAATTCTATCGATTAAAATTAAAAATTTCATAGCTCATTTCCTTATTAGTTTATATCTAAAGCCTGAATTATTCATGTATAGGAACTGCATCCATAGATTTTACCGAGCGGGCAACGGGAACAACTCCCTTTCTTTCTTGTTCACTTTTAAAGCCTAACGTAATTTCAGAATTATCATCAGGGAGTTTTTTTGCAGCCTTTGAGACTAACTTTTGAAGTAAAATAATTTTATTTTTAGATTGCTTGTCCCCCAACCCTAATTCAATATAAGTATTTTTCAATTCTTTTGAATCATCATATTTCTCAGGAGCTATATTAATCATAACTCCCTTAGAAATATCAGCATTAGTTATATTGTGTTCAATTTTAAACACCCATTTATATTCGCTTTTATCTGCAAGTTCTGACTTTAAATCTGAAATGACTGAATCATATTTGCTGTTATCATTCTGCGATATTTTCGAACTAGAACTTTCGGGCTTAAGTGCTTGATTAGTTGAGCATGCCGAAAGTAATAAGATAGAAAAAACAGCAAAACTAGACAATATAATTTTTTTCATAAAATACTCCCTCCCAGTTTTTAGTGACTGGGAACACCTAATTTTTCATTTTCACGCGCCCAAGTGCTTTTTATTTTGTATTCCTAAAATCTAGGACTGGGTAACGAATTCTTAAAACTTCAAAATAAATTTTACAAAAAAATAACCCAACACCCCGCCCAATATACCACCAATAAACATGTAAATGATAATAAATTTATTTATCACTCCAGTTGTTAATTTAATTTTTTCTAACACTTTCAAATAAACTCATTTCTTAAATTTGATTTTTACTGAGATTAATAATTTTTATCCTGTTATGACAAACATTAACCGTTTGCCAAGAGAGGCTTCGGTGATGAAAATCATAGTAGGTCCAAAAGCTGTGATTCGTTTTGTGATTTTCAAACAAGTAGTCTGTAAGTTTATTTATATTTTTCTAAAAGTGAGCCTAGTTCTTTTTTCTGCGCACCATACCCTATCATTGTTTTATTGACTCTAAAATCAGGAACTTCGTTATCTTTAGTAGTCACAACCATTTTATAAGCAAGTAAACCTTTCTTAAAAGTTACCGATTGTATCTCTTCTTGAGGAATAATGATTATATCTCCTCCTATTTTCCCCATTGGAGTGATTGGTAATGTTAAAATTCCCGATTTATTGAATACAACTACCACATAGGCCCCCTGTGCTGAACTTATATTTGCCCAAATAATTTTTTCTGTTCCATCAAAGACTGCTTTTTCTTTTAGAAATGAAACAATTTCCTCCCGTTTTAAAATTAATCCCATTTTATTCTCCTTTTTTCAAAATACTTAAAAATATATAAGATGTGAACCTAAGTCAGGTATCCAACTGCTCACAATTAACCGTCTAGCCTTTCAAAGCTTCTATAACCTCTTTTTGGGGTTCTCAATCATTATTTATAGAAGAGTCTTCAATTCTTCTTAGTTCATTTATCACTCTCATTTTGTTATCTTTCAAGTCTTTAAACTTTTGTTAGACATCTTTACAGCCGTCAGCAAAATTTACTATTTCTGTTAAAGTGATAAGTTCAGATTACCTATTATGAGTTTTCTCACTGCTCACCCCGGCACCATAAGCAAGAGGATCTCTATCTGTTTTTCTCATACTTTGATTATATCCTAATATTTTACTACTTCCAAGTAAAACTTGCATAAATAATCAAGTTAATATTGAAATGATGAGTCTAAGAAAATTCAAATTAATAGCTGATACACTAAGCTACCTTACGAAATTTTTAGATATTATCACACAATTAGATATCCTTTTTAAAAAGCCGTATAATACAAGTATGTATACAATAGATTTCATAAAATTTTAAGGCTCTTGAAGTAATTTGTGAAAAATAATTAAATGTAATCTTAAAATTAGAAGCTTACATCAAAAAATTGTATGATATTAATATTATAAATGAATAGAGGTAGAAAAAATAAAACACAAAAAAATAATCATTATTACGATGATACTAGTGCTTGTTTTATCACTGATACTATCTTATGGCTCTATAAAATACAAATCTGAACAAAAAATGGCTCAAAACCAAGTTCCTTTCATACTAATTCCTGGAACTGGAGCAAACGGGGATCGATTTGATAGCTTCATGAATAAATTGATGAAGAAAGTCGGAAAAAGAGATGTCCTGAAAATTAATGTTAAGACCGATGGTACTACACAATATACATCTTCGTTGACTAAAAAATCTAATAATCCTTTTATTGTAATTAGTTTCTCAGATAGTTCCGAAAAAGGAGTAGACAAACAAGCAGAATGGACTGAAATAGCAATGAAAAAGGCCCATCAACTCTATTCCTTCAAAGCTTATAATGCATTAGGACATTCTAATGGAGGATTAGTTTGGACGATTTTCTTGGAAAAAGAAGCGCAAAAGCCAACCTCACAAATGAAAAACCTTATTACACTAGGAACACCATATAATTACCTCGATCCAAAAGCAAATCCTTATCCAGATAGAGCATCATTAACTGAAACAGATATGTTAAAACGGATGGTAAATAAAAGAGAAAAAATCCCACATAACTTGAAAATGATTTCAATTGCCGGAAATTATAAAGATAACAGTGATGGCGTTGTTCCTCTGACTAGTGCACTTTCAAGTAGTAAAATATATAAAAAAGAAATCGACAGCTATAGTGAAAAAATAGTTAGTGGAAGTAATGCACAGCATGACCAACTAACAGAAAATCAAGAAATTATTGATTATATTGTTCATAAATTCTATTAACTTTCATGCTTGTTTTTTCAATTTTTGTATAGAAGGGGAAAAAACTGAGAAAATTGATTTCATCATATTTAAAAGTGAAAAAAAAAAACGGTTAAAGCCTCTTTTCCCGTTTTTTTATAGCGATTTTTTCAGAAATACAGTTATAAAAATAGCTGCGATATCTTTTCTGAAATCAAAATCTCTCACCCATAGGAAGAGCAAAATTATTTTATTACAAGAACCCAAAAAAGCTGCATATCAGTGATATACAGCCTCTTGTCCGACGAAAATGACTATTTTTTATTATATATATTTGCTGAGATTTGGTGGACATCATTTTTTCAAAAAATCTATTAAAAAATTTTTTACGGGTTTTTGAGGTTTTACGAGTACACAAAAAAACACTGATTGAATGCCGTATGTGTAATAAGAAAAACCTCGTTAAATACTGGTATATCTACGTTGTAGAGATTTTGTTTTTTAAAAAAGCTAAATTTATTACGAGATTTATTACGAGTAGCATTTTTTTACTAGAAATTTGCAATTGATTCAAAGCGTTCAACTGCTTTTATTTTATTGTCAGATTCAAGGTGGCTGTATGTGTCCATAGTCATTTTTATGCTTGCGTGTCCTAAGCGTTCTTGTATCTCTTTATAGGGAACATCAGCATTAAGTAGAAGGCTAGCATGAGAATGTCTAAAACCATGAAAGCCAACTTGTGGTAGCTGGCAGGCTCTCAACCATTTTATTAAGAATGGCCTCATTGTCTGATAGTCCAACACCCCTCCTGTTCGGTTGGGAAATACCAGTTCTTGCTTTCCCTTTCCAATACTCATGAAGTATTTCGCTTGAAATAGTTCCCAATGCTTTAAAACTTCTACTGCTTTGCTGTCTATTAAAACAATCCTATTACTTTTGTCAGTCTTTGGGGTTGATTGTATGACCGCTCTAAGCGTTGTTTTACTGACAGACACAGAACCTGTCTTAAAGTCAATATCAGACCATGACAAGGCCACAGCTTCCCCAATACGCAAACCGGAGGCAACAAGCAAACGACAAAGTCCAGTCATCAGCTCATTAGTATATTTCTCTTTGGGTAGTGCTCCAATATACTCAAAAAATATTTTCAGTTGCTCCGCTGTAAGATGTTTTACTTTCTTTTCGGTGCTTTCAAGTCTTACTTTTGGTACAATAACATTAACACAAGGGTTATCTTTAACTAGCCCAAGAGATAAGGCATGCTTAAAAATACGCTCAACGATATTAAAGTATATTTTGAAGTCTTTGCCTTTTCCTTTTGGTCTGTGGTAAGCCCCATTTAATGGTTGACTAGCATTAATCATCCATTGATTAACAATTTGCTGAAGAATAATAGAATTTACTTTATCTATTCTATACTCTCCAAGAGCTGGCAAAACATAATTATTTAAGCGTGTCTGCATGATTTGAACTGTTCGAGATTTTACCCCTAGCTTATAACTATCAAACCACAGCATGGCAATATCTTTAAAATCATCTACACTTACTTTTCTGACTGTTTGGCCGTTCTTTTCAAACTCATTAATAGCTCTACTTATTTTTGTATTACACATCTTTTCAGATTTAGCCGTTATAACTTTTCTCACTTGCTTACCAGTTAGAGAATCAACCCCCAGATAAACATTAGCGCGGTACACCTTTGTACCGTCTTTTTTTGTATATTCTTTAATATTCATATTATTTCTTCCTTTCCATTTTGTACTAATGTCAGGCAAGGCATGTACGAGGATTGAGAAATATTTTTATTAGAGATATTTAGTTAACTGGTTTATTAGTTTATAGAGTTATTAAATTCTCAACTGATATAGTATTATTTACGGTAACAAGAGTAACAAAGTATTATAAAGGTAGTTATATAAAGGGTTTATACTGTTACCTTTCTCTAAAAGAAGAGTAACAGTAAGGTATCAAGGGTAACAAGATAATTAGAGAGGAATCCCTAAACTAGAGCCAGTACCTGGAAATGCTGGTAGAATCTCTGCAAGTATTTTAGGCAATGTACTATAAAACTCACTCACACTTGGAGATAAGTTACTATTTATGGCATCCAACGTAAAATTTGTCTGCATACGTCTGATGACATTGGGAATATACTCTCCTTTTTCTACTAGATTCTTTGCTTTAGTCAGCACTCTACGTTCTTCTTCTTTTATATCCTCACTAAGGATAAGATTATAAAGTGTATTTAAAAAATCTAATTTTATTTGAGATGTTTTATCATTGTCTGCCATAAATACCTCCTATCAGCTTTTAACGTGGTTCAGGTTTGCACGTATTGGGGTTAAGTAAAAAAGATTCAATAATTTACTTATGGAATTGGTGGAAAAAGGGGGAATTTGTTATAAACGACTATTATTTCAATGATTCCGCAAGCGTTAGAGTTTTTCTATCAACCACTCTTATATCTTCATTTTCGAGCCGAACAATATAACAATTTTGCAAAGTTGTAGATTCGTCGCCAGTAACAATTGTGGCTATTTGTCCGTCTGATAGTTTGATAACGTCGTCTTTTTTCATGGTGTAAATTCTTTCTAAGTTTATAGTGGATATAAACCACTTTGATTATATTGGGGAGTTTGAAATACTCCTTCACGGATGATATGAATTAAAAAATATATTCATACCTTTCATTCTCACAGATATGAACTTTCGTAAATTTCCGATAGTTGAGGTAAAGTAAAAAGTTACTTGTCCTAATTAGATTGTGGCAATAGTCGTAAAATGCGACCTCAGGTAGTTGCATATAAAACTTGTAACAACCATGTCTCTATTTATTAATTTGAAACCAAATACAAAAAGGTGTAGAATAAAAAATATAATGATTTTGAGATGTCATTACTTTCAAGTATTAAGCTACTCTTTCGAGTGGCTTTTTAATGTACAAATTATAGAATATGTTGTATAATCTATTTATTCCAAACATAAACTTTTTCTAAAGTTTTGCACTGAGCGTCCTATTTCAAACTAGGGCGCTTTTTTTATTTTCCGAATTAAACCATTTACGCTAGAAAATACGAGTGATTTGATAGAAAATATCTGATAAACAGCTTTATTAAGCCATTTTTTTCGCGTGAAAATACGCTTGTTTTATTTTATGGGTTAGATCCAACTAGTAAGAAATTTTTACTTGTTCATTATTGCTAACGTCGGCAAAATTGGCTGTTATGCGTTTAGAGTGAACCTATAGAGATTTGTACAAAAATGTTCATATCCTATTATTGGTTTCCGAAAAAAGTGAAACCAATAAAC
>Ga0208186_100152_pt1 | contig 9931 bp, 8 predicted proteins | sample Shrwel1BS1Day23_FD_187537 | JGI IMG/M metagenome (GOLD analysis project Ga0208186, IMG submission 187537) | Subsurface microbial communities from deep shales in Ohio, USA - Utica-3 well 1 S-1-Day23 (SPAdes) (version 2) ... | reverse complement strand
GTGTCACTGGTCATTTTGGTAAAAAAATACAAAAGCTGTCATTTAAAATGATAGAAAACCATCTGACGCATTTTGTTGCATCAGATGCGCATAATGTGACGTCACGTGCATTTAAGATGAAGGAAGCGTTTGAAATGATTGAAGAAATTTATGGTTCTGGTGTATCACGAATGTTTCAAAATAATGCAGAGTCAGTGATTTTAAATGAAAGTTTTTATCAAGAAAAACCAACAAAGATCAAAACAAAGAAATTTTTAGGATTATTTTAAAGAGTTTAAATGGAGTAAATAATGGAAGTTTTTGAGGATGCCTCATCACCTGAATCGGAAGAACACAAATTAGTAGTATTAAAAAATTTTTCTTATAGAGAGCTGATTATAAAAAGAGCAATTGATATCCTAGGAGGATTAGTGGGTTCAATTTTGTTTCTTATTGCGGCTGCATTGCTTTATGTCCCTTACAAAATGAGCTCGGAAAAAGATCAAGGGCCAATGTTCTATAAACAAAAACGGTATGGAAAAAACGGTAAAATTTTTTATATTTTAAAATTTAGAACAATGATTCTTAATGCTGAGCATTATCTAGAGCTCCATCCAGAAATTAAAGCTGCCTACCATGCCAATGGCAACAAATTAGAAAATGATCCACGGGTAACGAAGATTGGGTCATTTATCAGACGACACTCAATTGATGAGTTACCACAATTTATCAATGTTCTTAAAGGGGATATGGCATTGGTTGGCCCAAGACCAATTTTGCTTTTTGAAGCGAAAGAATATGGGGAGCGCCTCTCTTACTTACTCATGTGTAAACCTGGAATTACTGGTTATTGGACAACACATGGTCGAAGTAAAGTTTTTTTTCCTCAACGAGCAGATTTAGAACTCTATTATCTCCAGTACCATAGCACCAAGAACGACATCAAGCTTCTTATGCTTACAATTGCACAAAGTATTCACGGATCGGACGCTTACTAAAAAATGAAGGAAAAACATATTTACATTATTGGTTCAAAAGGAATTCCAGCAAAGTATGGTGGTTTTGAGACTTTTGTAGAAGAACTAACAGCACATCAAAGTAATAAAAACCTTAAGTATCATGTTGCTTGTTTATCAAATGACATACAATCAAATTTTATTCATAATGGTGCCGACTGTTTTAATATTCCAAAGAAAAATATTGGACCAGCAAATGCCATTTATTATGATTTGGCAGCTTTAAAGTACTCACTTAAAGAAATTGAAGAAAAAAATTATAAGGGTGCAATTATTTATATTTTAGCTTGCCGCATTGGTCCGTTTATTGGTCACTATAAAAAGCAAATGAAAAAATTAGGAATTACTTTGATGGTAAATCCTGATGGACATGAGTGGTTGCGTGCAAAATGGAGTGTACCTGTAAAAAAATATTGGAAAATTTCGGAACAATACATGGTTAAAAATGCTGATTTATTGATCTGTGATAGTAAAAATATTGAAAAATATATTCAAGATTATTATTTGCAATATAATCCAAAAACAACTTATATAGCATACGGTGCTGATTTAGCGCCAAGTCTTTTGAAGGATAATGACGAAAAATTAGTAAATTGGTACCAAGAAAAGGGTTTGGAATCTAATGAATATTATCTTGTTGTAGGCCGTTTTGTTCCTGAAAATAATTATGAAGTAATGATTAGGGAATTCATGAAGTCTGATACAAAAAAAGATTTTGTTTTAATAACCAATGTAGAACAAAATAAATTTTATGATCAACTTAAACAGACAACTGGATTTGATCAAGATAAACGAATAAAATTTGTGGGAACTGTATATGATAAAGAACTACTAAAAAAAATCAGAGAAAGCGCCTTTGCCTATTTTCATGGTCATGAAGTTGGAGGAACTAACCCTAGTTTAATCGAGTCATTAGCATCATCTAAATTAAATCTCTTACTTGACGTTGGGTTTAATAAAGAGGTAGGAGAAAATGTAGCACTTTACTGGAATAAAGAAAATAATAATCTTGCACAATTAATTAAACATGTAGAAGAAACCGATTATTCTAATATGGAAAACGAAGCAAAAGAAAGAGTACAGAACTTTTTTTCTTGGGATTATATTATTGAAAAATATGAGAGAGTGTTTATCTAACGATGCGAATATTACATTATGGCTTAGGGTATCAACCTGAGAGAACTGGGGGATTAGTAAAGTACGCTACAGACTTGATGGAGGAGCAGGTAAGGCAAGAACATGAAGTTGCGTATTTATTTCCAGGAAGAATTAATATATTTAATTCTTCAACTAAAATAAAAAAAAGTAAAATGAGAATTACTGGCGTTACTTCATTTGAAATAATTAATTCCTTACCCTTAGCAGTATTTGGAGGAATTAAAAATCCAGAAAAATTTCAATCAAAAGTTGATCATTCAATTTATAGTAATTTATTAGATGATTTCAGACCTGACGTGATCCATGTTCACTCATTAATGGGGATCCATAAAGAATTTTTTGAGGTTGCTACAGATAAAGAAATAAAAATAATCTATACATCACATGACTATTTTGGGCTATCTCCTAATCCAACATTTTATTTTAATGGTAAGTCATGGGATGAAGAAAATGATTTAAATTTCTGGTTAAATGTTAGCCAGGGAGCACTCGGATTAAAAAAAATAAAAATACTTCAGATGCCATTTTATTCAAATATTCGAGATATAATTAAAAAATTTAAAAAAAGCTCTTTTCAAAAAGAAAAACATTTCAAAACTATGGAAAACGATGACTTCTCTATAGATTACCAAGAATCATTTAAAGAATTGATTGATTATTATCAAGGAATATTTAAATTAGTTACTTTTTTTCATTTTAACAGTAATATTTCCCAAAAGGTTTTTGAGAGAAATTTAGTAGAACAAAGCTTTAATTATGAAGTACTACCAATCTCAAATTCAACTATTTCAGGTGGAACAAAGCATATAAAGTTAGATATGGCAAAAGTAAAAAAAATCACTTATATCGGTCAATATGCTGAATTTAAAGGGCTATACGATTTCCTAAGTTTAGCTACTTCTTTTAAAGATAGTAATATAATATTTGAAATATTTGGAGAAGATATTGATGTTGAACTTCCTCAAAATGTTTCAAATAGGAAACGTTTTTCACCAGACAATATAGATAATATTTTTAAAAACATCCAACTGTTAGTAATCCCAAGTAGATGGAAAGAGACCTTTGGCTTCTTATTATTAGAAGCGTTATCTCACGAAGTGCCTGTTATTGTTTCATCCAGTATGGGATCAAAAGATATGCTACCTGATATATGTGTTTTTGATTCGAAAGATTTAATAAGTACTATTATGGATATGGTATCAAAAAACGAAAAGATTGAATTTTCTATAAGTTTAAAAAGTATTGAAAATCATACTGAGGAGATAATCAATTTATATGAAAGAGCTATAAGAAAATTGTGAAATGAACTTTGAAATTGCATAGAATAATAAATTTAATGTCAAAAGTTAGGGATTGGTTATGCAATAGGTAGCACAAAAACTATTGTAAACCATACTAAAGAGATAGTAAAAGAATATAATATAGAGAATTCGAGGTATAAGTTGTCTGAGATTGATTTTGTTATTACATGGGTTGACCCATCAGATACACATTGGTATTCAGAAAAGCAGAAGTATTCTTATGAATATAAATTAGATATGAATTCAGAAGCCCGTTACAGGGACTGGGGAATTCTGAAATATTGGTTTAGAAGTGTTGAAAAGAATGCTCCATGGGTGAATAAAGTTTACTTTATTACAGAAGGTCATGTTCCGAAATGGCTTAATATAGATTACGAAAAGATTATTGTGGTAAAGCACGCGGACTATATTCCAGAGAAATTTTTGCCCACATTTAATTCAAATACAATAGAGTTAAACCTAAATAGAATTGAGACTCTATCTAATTCATTTGTGAATTTTAATGATGATATGTTTATAAACTCCCCTGTGGAACCAAAGGATTTTTTTGAAAATGGTCTACCAAAAGATAGCGGAGTTTTTAGTCCAATTGTACCAAAAAGAGGTTCAATATCGAGTATTGCACTTAATAACATAGAAATTATTAATGAGTATTTTAATTCTAGATTTGTAATAAAAAAGAATTTTTTTAAATTTTTTAATTTAAAATATGGAAAGCACCTTGTGAAGAATTTATGCATTCTACCTTGGCGTAATGTACTGGGGTTTTATGATAATCATATACCAATATCTTACGATAAAAAGTTTTATAATATGCTATGGGCAAAAGAGTCGAAAACATTCGAAAATACGACTCTTAATAAGTTTAGAACTAAAGAAGATGTGAGCCACTGGGTGATTAGATATTGGCAATTATGTGAAGGGCATTTTATTCCAAGAAGTACAAAATTTGGTAAATATTATGATATCTTCAAGGATATAGATAAAATTTGTGATGATATCAAAAATAATTCTCATAAAGTGATATGTATAAACGATGGCGATGGAGTAATTAATTTTAACGATTTGAAGAATAGACTTTTAGAAGTATTTGAAATGAAATATGATGAGAAATCGAAATTTGAAAGATAAATATATTGATGCAACGGTTGTAATGGGAACATATAATGGGGAGTTATTTTTGAAAAAGCAGATTGAATCAATTCTTTCTCAAACTTTAATTCCTAAGGAAATATTAGTTGTAGACGATGGATCTACAGATAATACAAGAAAAATACTGAAAGAATATGCTAAAAATACGGATATTGAGTTCAGATTAATATTTAGGAAAAAAAATATTGGGTATATTAAAAATTTTATTGATGGCATAAACAGATCACGATATGATTTAATTTTTTTAAGTGATCAAGATGATGAATGGTTACCTAAAAAGGTTGAATATACTGTTGGTTTTTTTGATAGGGTTCCCGATTGTGTGGTATTGCATTCTAATACAAACATAATAGATTCACAAGGATGTATTATTTCGAAAAATGCTCAAAAATATATTAAATCAAAAAAAATATCGATGACTACTTTATTGAAAAAGGTAAATTATCCAGGTATGGCTTTAGCTTTAAGAAAATCAGCAATAATTTCTAAACTTAATCAATGGTGTCTTGATAATATTGAACTTCCGACGCATGATTGGACTATTTGCTTTTTAGGAGTAATAAATAATGGGTTCTATATTACTGATGAAGTACTAACTTTAAGAAGATTTACTGGTAATAATGTTGCGCTAAAACTTGAGAGACCTCTATTATTATCAGGAACTGAAAATAGAATTAATGGTATTGTACTATATGAAAAATATTATAACTTAGTGAATGATGTTCAAAACAAATATAATACTTATTATATAAATATTCAGGGGTATTTGCAGAATGCAAAGCTCAGGAAGACATATTTAGGAAATTATAGTTTTCATTTATGGCAAAAAAATTTTAGGAATATTTTGTATTATCCATCAATTAAATCTTATTTCACTGATGGAATATTAATATCAAAATGGAAGAAGTGATATTATGAAATTGAAGACAATATATTTGAATAAATGGTTTTTTAATTCAAGTTTTATAGTATTAAACTTAATTAATTTATTTTTTAGATATGTTTATTACACTGAAAATTTAGATATCAAGTTTTTTTATGTAACTATAAGTAACATACTCATAGTTACATTTATTGCTATATTTGTTTTGCTAAAAGTTTTCAAAGTAGGACTACGTGAAAAAGATATAATACCATTTCTAATCATAGTAAGCATATTTTTTCTTAGTATTATTTTTCAAAATTTTCAAATAGACTATTTTATATTATTATTTTGGTCTTTGATATATTTAGTACCAAACAAGGACAATGAGTTATTGGTCGGTCTTATTTTTACAAAAGTTATTTTTGTGATAACCATTTTGTTATTAAATAGGTTGGGCTATTTTATGGATGTTGAGAATATAAAATATGATACTAATCAATTAGTAGGACACTCTTATGGTTTTATTCATGCTAATTCACTAGGGGTTATGATACTAAGTATCATTATAGGTCTTGCAATTTTATTAAAAAGCAAGTGGTTAAATATATTACTACTATTTATAATTTCATTATTATTGAATAATTTAACTCAGTCAAGAACTAGTTTTTTTATTGCTTTTGCTGTGGTTATTACTTTTGTGTTCAAAAATTATCTATCTTCTAAGATAATTTCAAAAAAATTAATGTCTTGCGGTTTACTAGCAATATTCAGTTTCAGTATTTTATTACCCTATATTTATAAATATAATCTGATAATCATAAATAAAATGAATAGTTACACTAATAATCGTATCTACCTTGGGAATTACTATATACAAACCTATGGTTTTAATTTTTTTCCAAAAAATATACAGAGGATACAGATATTTCGCTTATGGGATCATTTGGACTACTACATTGACAACTTTTATTTATCTTATCTTTTATCAAATGGGGTCATAATTTCGATTGTCTTGATGATTTTGATTATATATATTACCAGTAAATTTAAATTTAATGCCCATAATGGTATACTTTTATTGCTATCCTTTATGATTTTATTTCTGGAGAACTTTAGTTTAAATGTATTTTTATTCACACCATTTATTTATGGATTAATTTCAGAGGACTTAGGAAGTTAAGTTGATTTAGAGAGGATTTATATAATGAAAATAACATTTTGCCTCCCTTCTATACGTAGGGAACCAATTGGTGGATATAAAATTGTTTATGAGTACGCTAATAGGCTTTCCGAGAGAGGCCACGACATAACAATACTTTATTTTTCTGATTTAAATATGCAAAAAATTCCATTCAATGTAATTAAGTCAAGTATTGGGAATCTGCTACTAACTAGACCAATCAAGTGGTTTAAACTTAATAAAAAAATTAGATTAGTATCAACTCCTTATGTGGATAAGAGCTCTGTTTTTCCTGATAGTGATATAATTTTTGCAACTACGCCAAGAACTGCAGTCTGTATAAATAGTTTACCATGTTCTAAAGGAAAGAAATTTTATATTATCCAAGACTACGAAACTTGGGGGACTAGTGAGAAAGACTTGATAGAAACATATCGTTTTCCATTTATAAAAATTGTTGTTTCTAAATGGCTTCATGATAAAATAGTGGATAAGTCCGGTCAAGATTCTGTTGTGATTTCAAACCCTATTGATAGTAAGAAATTTTATGTAGAAGAACCAATAGAGACAAGGAATAGTTTAGTTGTTAGTTTACTATATCACAAGAGTCAGCATAAGGGGGTCTCAGTAGCATTAGATGCTCTTACAAAAGTTAGAAAAATTTATCCTGAATTAAAGGTACAAATGTTTGGTTCAGTGGAGAAAGGTGAAGAAGTGCCGAACTGGGTTGACTATACTTTTCAAGCTAACAGTGAACAATTGAGGAAAATTTACAATAAAAGTTCAATCTTTTTGTGTGCTAGTTATGAAGAAGGATTTGGCCTAACCGGTGCAGAAAGTATGGCATGTGGTAATGCCTTGGTATCTACTAATTTTTTAGGTGTTAGAGAGTATGCTATCTCAGAAAGAAATTCACTTTTGTCTGTGGTTGGTGACAGCCAAAAACTTGCAGATAATGTTATTAAATTAATAGAGAATAACGAATTGCGTGTTACCCTAGCTAAGCAGGGGAGTATTGATATTTTAAACAGGTCATGGAACGAAGCTGTAACAAAATTGGAGTTGTTAATGTTGAGATGCATTGTTTGATTTAAGTTAGGATAAAGCGTGAAAATTTTAAAGAATTATTTATATAATGCAGCATACCAAGTTATTGCAATTATTATTCCACTTATTACTGTTCCTTATATCTCACGGATTCTAGGTTCAGAAGCGGTGGGTATAAATTCATATACTAATTCTATAATGACATATTTTGTTTTGTTTGCAAATTTGGGTATGACTGTTTATGGGAATAGAACGATTGCTTATTATAGAGACTCTTTGGAGGAGAGAAGTAAGAAGTTTTGGGAAATAGTTGTTATTAAATTAATAATGGGCTTTCTATCATTTATTTCACTTTTAATATTTATTAGTTGTTATACATCATATAGTTATTTCCTTATTTTACAGTCTATTCAGATTATTGCTGCAACATTAGATATTTCATGGTTTTTTGTGGGGATTGAAGAATTCAAGAAGACTGTAACAAGAAATATTATAGTCAAAATTATATCAACTATTTCAATTTTTAGCTTTGTACACTCAAGAAATGACTTAGGACTTTATATTTTGCTATTGGCAGTTTCAACTTTGGTGGGTAATTTAACTTTATGGTCTTATGTTAAATATTATATAACGTCTATTTTATTTCGGAATTTGAAATTAAAGGAGCATTTGTCTCCGATACTTGTTCTTTTTATACCACAACTGGCCGGTAGTCTATTCATGACAATGAACAAACTTGTTTTGGGGAATCTATCAACACTATCGCAGACTGGTTATTTTGATAATTCAGATAAAGTCGTACGAATTTTACTGGCATTTATCACAGCTATCGGTACAGTTATTTTTCCACGAATTGCAAATAGTTTTGCTAAGAAAGATCATCAATCTGTAGAAAAGTATCTAACATTGGCATTTAATATAGTAAATTTGGTTTCATTTCCAATTGTCGCAGGTGTTATAGCAATAAGTCATCCTTTTTCATCTATATACTTTGGGTCAAATTTTGATGGTATTGACCTTATTTTATCAATACTTGTTTTTGAATTAATTTTTATGGGCTGGTCATCGATAATAGGGAACCAATTTCTCGTTGCAATTAATAAGCCAACGGGGCTTACAATTTCCGTTTTCATCTCAGTAATTGTTTCATTAGGAATATCTTTTGTTTTAGTACCTATCTTCGGAGCCTCTGGTGCGGCAGTGTCATCTGTGACAGGTGAATTTATAATTGCAATTATCCAATTGATGGTCGTAAGGAAATATATTAATATTTTTAAACTATTCAGTGAAATCCCATATTATTTTTTATCAAGCTTTTTAATGTTCCTCGCTTCTATATTTGTTTCACACTTTGTCACAGGAAACCTATTTACTGTTTTAGTACAAATAGTTACTGGAGTGACTGTATATAGTCTTTTGATTTTTATATTTAAACCAAAATCAATTCAGGAAATTTTATCAGCATTATTTTTAAAAATTTCTTTGAAATAGCAATCCTAACACCTATAATAGTTTAGAAATGTTAGGTTGTATACTCAAATTATTTGTTCTCACCAGAACTTCATTCCTTCAAACTTTTGGGTGACGGTTTTTCATTACTAAAGGTAGAGAAAAGAACTGAAAATATATGCACATTCGTTTTTTTAAGGGAAGTAAAAAATGAGTTATTGCTAAGGAGGTATTAGTTGATTTATACAAGTAATAAACTTAAAGATGATAATTTCTACATTTATCGGGGAGTTTATAATTTGGAAGATCTTAAAATATTTTTTGTTATGATTGTTTCAAATCATTACATTGAAGAACTTAAAAGCAAAATTTACACGAAAGACCTATTTGATCGTGACTAAACAACAATTTTGGAGGGAAACTTGGAACGCAAAAAGAAAAAAAAGAATATTTGGGTGATAATTATATCTATCTTAATTTTTATTGCCCTTATAGGAGCAGGGGCTTATTCCTTAAGAAATTCACTTATTCCTACTAATCATCCGAGGACAAACAGTTCGGATCAACCTAAAAAAACTTCGGGCTCTAACGGTTATGTAGAGCAAAAAGGTGAAGAAGCTGCCGTAGGTAGTACAGCACTTGTAGATGATACTGGTATACCAGAATGGGTTAAAGTTCCCTCAAAGGTAAATCTAGATAAATTTACTGATTTATCTACGAATAATATCACTATTTATCGAATTAACAATCCGGAAGTCTTAAAAACAGTTACCAATCGTACAGA
>Ga0208186_100150_pt1 | contig 10003 bp, 14 predicted proteins | sample Shrwel1BS1Day23_FD_187537 | JGI IMG/M metagenome (GOLD analysis project Ga0208186, IMG submission 187537) | Subsurface microbial communities from deep shales in Ohio, USA - Utica-3 well 1 S-1-Day23 (SPAdes) (version 2) ... | reverse complement strand
TTCAATCTGCTCAAAGGACTAGGAACAAATCTACTCTTTACGATTTTACGAGGGGAAAGCGAACCTGAACGTCCCGCTCATAAATTGAAGAAGAAAAAGCATAAAAACGATAGAGGATACAGTCCAAAAATATAACATTCATAATTGTGGACACCTGTCCTCATTTGTTGTATTATATAAATAACTAATCAAGAAAGGAGGGCAAGAAATGTCGAAAGATAAGTGGTTTAGCTTGAATGAAGCTAGTAGAAGTATCGGAAAAAGCAAGGGATATTTTTCAACAACTAGGACAAGACATCCAGAATACTTTCAGAATGTCGAGTTAAAACAAGTTGGAGATACAATAATCATCAGCCAAGAGGGAATTGATGAAGTCCTAAAACACATAAAAAAAGAGGGCGACCGCCTAAGAATCCTACCTCTTAAAGTGGTCTACAAAGCAAAAAAACAAGGTTTTTGCTTTTACCCTCAAGCTATTATTATACCTTAAAAAAGTGGTGAATCGCTAATGCAAAAAGAAACAATCACATTTGAAACAGGGGAAACCGTTGAAGTTGAAAGTTCCAGTACAACGGATATAGAGAAACAACGAGAAGAGGCTTTACGTAAGCAAGCAGAGCAAGCAGTTACAATTAATAAAGCCCAGTTAGAAACATGCTTAAAAGAAAATGCAGTTAATTATTCAAGTGAAGAATTACACAGCTTTGATTTTAGCAATGCAAAGAAACGGTTTGCGGAGTTTAGAAATGAAACAGTTTTTGCTATTACCAGTATGTTTGAAGGATTTTTATCTATTTATGGGGTAGAAGTCGATAAAGCACTAACGAGCTACGAAAATCAATTAGCAGTTATAGAACAAACAGATTTTCAAGGTGAAACTAGTATTAGTGTTGGCAGGATATTGAGAAATGGAAAAACAAAAATTTTAAACACAGGCTATCAGACACGAGAACAAGCCAAACAGGCAATTCAAAAGTTTAGAACAGCTCAACAAAAAAAAGAAGAAGTCCCTAAACAAGAACAGCAACAGCAAAAAACAGTTGTAGCAACACAACAACCTATACAAAAACAAGAGAAGGAGTAAATTCATGAAAAAAATAAAAGAGAAATTTTATCTAGCAAGTGTTAGTTTAACAACATTAATGCTTACAACGCCAACGATTGCCTTTGCTGACAAAAAAGGTGACGAAGTGCAAAAGAAATTATCAGACGCTATCGGAACAATTCAAGGTGTACTTACGGGGCTAATTGTTGCAGTAGGGATTGTAGTTGCCTTATGGATAATCATAAAAAGATTACCTTCTGCTGATGACCCACAAGAAAAGAACGAAGTATACAAGGCATTGGGACGTGTCGGTGGATTGGTGGCACTAGGCGCAGCGATTGTATGGATTCTTCCTTGGCTCTACGGATTATTCACTTAATTTTTTTACTTATAATTGTCAGAATATTGGGAACAAAGTTATATACCAACTATATTAGAGCAAGAAATGGAGTGATACTATGAAATACATCAAAACGCTAGATAGCGGAGTTTTAAAAATCAATTTAAGCTTGCGGGTACAAGAAGAGATTAACAAATTAGAGAAGAAGGGCTATGTTTTTATTGACTTGAAGTTGATTGCCTATAGCAATGATGAAACGAGTGCATGGATAATTTATTCAGACTAGAAATGAGGCGGTTAAAATGAAAAAAGGGAAAGAATTTCTTTTCGGGGATAATGTCACAAATAAATATGGCGTTGCGTTTGGGCTAGGATTAATTGACTTGATTAAAGTTTTAAGTATTCCAACAGCTATTACGTTGTTACTTTTTATCTCCCCCCCTTATACGTTGCTGTTCTTTTTGATTAAGGTGTTTATCGCTCTTGTCTTATTTACAGTTACCTTAGCACTGATTACTACAAAGCCAGTAAATGCACGACCTAATATTAGTTTAAAAAGCGACTTAGAGTTGAAACATAGATATGGTAAACGGCAACGTTTGTTTTACAAACGAGGCAAAGAAAGGGGCATAAAAATTGAACGTTAAGAAAAACTCATTACAAGAAAAACTAAAAAACTATGAATTTACTTATGTTCCCTCACCAATCAAAAAAGGAAAAGATGATATTGAAGCCATGAGTATTATTCAGGGACAGTATCAAGACTTCATTGTCACGAAAACAGGTTATTTATTAAGTATGATTGAAATATCAGGCTTGAATTTAGACTTGTTAAACCCCGAAGAACAAGCTGATGTGTTCGATGATTACAATGCTTTTTTGATTGCAACCCTAAATGAAGGGACTGGTAAACAACAGTATATTGACCGAACAACTACAGTAAATTTAAACAGCTATGTTCTCTATTGGAAAAAGCGGTATTTAACCGTTAAAGAGCAACAGAACCAACTCCCAAAAGAGGAACAAGCACAGCTAACCCCACTACTAAACTTAATTGCGAGTTACGTTCATTACTACCAAGAACTAATGAACAGTAAGGATATGACGACAAAACAACACTTATTAATATTATCTCAGAAAATCAAAGACAAAACATTCACTAGCTTAGAATTTGCCAAACAAGAGTTAAACGAACAAATTAGAGGCATTACAAAGGCTTTGAATGATACTTTGAATGAATATGATATTCATGCTAACCAATTAAGTGGAGCGGAGTATAAACAAGTCTTACAATCCATGATTAATTACACGGGTGATTAAAAAGAGAGGTGAGAGAGAACATGGCAAATTTTAAAATAAAAGACCTACTTCCGTCTATGAAAAAAACGGCGAAACAATCGGATGTTTCAGAAGAAGGTATTCAATACGTTGAAAAACAAGATTTATCTAACCTAGAAACATTTCTTGATACTTCAGGCATGGACGAACTTTACCCCTTTTCATTTGAAGAATTACCCGACCGTATTGAAAGTGGGAATAATTATATTCGTATTCTTTTGATTACTGACTACCCTAAGCGAGCTTATGGTAACTGGTTATCTGAATTAAAACGAAAAAAAGGGAATATTTCCATTGTGCAGTTTATAGAAAATGCTAGTAGTAATAAAATGGTGAAATTTTACAATGATACCATTAAAAATAAGCGTGCAGAATTACTAAAAACTTATGACCCTTTGAAAAAGAAAGAAATTCAAAATCAAATTGATAAAGCGGATATGCAACTAGAAAATTACATTCAAAATCGCAGTACCTTTATCACACAATACACTTATATCTATTTGCAAGAAGAGAGTAAAGAAGCCTTAGACAATCTTACAGCCAGTGTCACAGGTACTTTAATTAAACTTCAATTAAAGTATATGACCCCTACAAAAGCTATGATACAAGCTTTTTGGAGCAGTTTACCTTTGCAGGAAAATTTACTTGAAGAATATACCTATAAACAATCGAACACTGAAACCGCAAGTAGTATGTTTCCTTTTGACGATAGCGAAATTTTGGAATTAAGTCCCCGTTCAGATGTAGAGGGAATAAACAAAGATACAGACAGTTTAATTGCGATTGATTATTTGAATAAACGAACAACACTAAACCAGAACATGGTTGTAATTGGAACAAGTGGCGTTGGTAAAACAACCTATATGATACAAAAAATCCTAAAATATGTAGCAAAAGGAATTAAAGTATTTATTATTGACCCCGAAAATGAGTACAGCGATATTGTTGAGTTGCTAGGAGGAACAGTAGTGCATTTATCTAGCAACGCTAAGACAAAAATCAATCCTTTAGAAATTTTCTCGGATATTATCTCAGACGACCAAAACGAAACCGAAGATATTGACATAGAAGAAGTTGTTAAAGACAAAATTACACGTGTCAAAGGGTTTTGCCAAGTTTTGAAACCTGATATGACACAAGTTGAAAAAGCTTTAATTGATAAAATTTTGCGAGAAACTTATCGGAGTAGTGGTATTTTACGCTACCGCTCTATTCATGAAATTAAAAGTGAACAGTACCCTACGCTTTCTAATTTTTATGATGAAATTCAAAAGTTAGAAACCAATGATCCAAAAAGGTTTGCAAAATTGGAAGACTTTTTCTACATTTTAGAGGGGTATGTATCAGGAAGCACTACTTTATTTAATGGCGTAACCAATATTAATTTGCACACTAACCTTTTGAGCTTTGATTTAAAATCTCTACAAAATGAACCTGATGTTCAAGGGGCTTGCTATTTGAATACATTTAGCTATTTGTGGGACGAAATTACCAAAAATAAGACAGAAAATATTAAGTTAATTGTTGATGAATTTCACTTTTTAACACAGAATCCTGACGCATCAAGTTTCTTTTTCCAAGCATATAAACGTTTCCGTAAATATAACGCAGGAGCAATTGCAGGGACACAACAGCTAGAAGACGTACTCAAAGCAAAAACCACAGACGGAACAAATCTAGGTCAGGCAATCGTTGGGAATGCTTTTACAAAGGTATTCTTTGGTTTAGACGATATGGGCGTAGAAGATTTATCTCAACGTTTAAAAGTTCGCTTTTCAGATAAAGAACAAAAACTGTTAAAGAAGAAAAAACAAGGGGAAGCCTTAATTATTCACGGAAGCCAACGGGCGTTTATGAAAATCACTTTAACCCCCGAAGAACTCTATCTTATTGATAGGGAACAATACGAAGAAACCTATTCTACAGGTGAACCTATCAACTATGAAGAACTCATATCTATGACACCACAAGAAATTGAAGAAGCAGAAAATTTCATTTATTAATGAACACGAGCCAAGAAAGGGGCGTGACTTATGGCTAGAATTAGCGCACCAATCACGAATAAGAAAGCTTTTAAAATCAGTAACTTTGAATATGGGACAATCCGTAGGCAAGAAGGGAAGGTTGTTGTTGAGCTATCCAAACAGCAAGTCAATATTGAAACGATTAAGCAGTTGGATTTTTTATATAAAACTAGTGACTCCTTTTTACCTTTAGAAGATATTAAAGACGTTGACGGAGCAATACAGCTTATCTTTAAAGATATAGACAGTATGAAAATGCTCATTGATATTAAGCAAGAAGAATACCCAATTAAATTGAGTATTTTACTCGCTATTCTAAAAGACAATATTTTAGCAAGACATTTTGTAAGTATTCACCCAAGTACAATTTTCTATCACCCAATGGAACACATTCAATACAGTTATTTTTCAGATAATGATTGTTTACCTTATGACAACCGCACCAGTAATTTTGAAAAATATCGTGCATTGGCATTGTTTGTTATTACAGGATTTTCTTATGAAAAGTGTTTAGGACAGCAACAAGAAGTGGCAAAAGTAGGGAATGACCTTGTTAAAAATATTCTATCTACAAAAAATTTAGAAGAATTAACTTTACTCATTCATGACACCTACAACTACATTACACATGAGTATATTTCAGCCATTAAAACAAATGATTATCGCTCAAAAAAGCGAACAAAATATTTGTTGATTGGAGCAATTGGTGCAGTGATTATCTGTTCATTTGCAACTGGTGTTGCTATCCGTCGCCATGCAAACACAGAAATTAACGCAATGCAGGCAAAAGTCGAGCAAACAAAGAACGACTTAAAAGTTGAAAAATTATTGAATACGGGAGATTTACAAAGCGTTGAAAAAGAAATGAAGCACCTTGATTATTCTGACAAAGATATTTCTAATATGTATTTTGAACAAGGCGATTTTCAAAAATCTTTAGCATATAACCCAAATCAATTAGAGAAAATCATTGAAAAGATTTATCAAAACCAAGCCGATTTTAACGAGAAACACAAAGACGATAAAAAAGCTCCTGATAAAAAAGACCAACCTATACAACAAATTTATGACCTTGAAATTAAAGGGAATACTACCAATAAAAAATCTTTAAAAGATAAACTTACCATTGAGCAAGCAATTGCTAATCATGAAATAGATACCATGAAAACGCAACTTTCATTCATTGAGGATAAGAACACTGCTTTGCGTATGTTAACTGTTTTTCTATCCGAAGATGAACTACAAAACGCCCAAGCAGTAGTCAATAAATTCCCTGATAAAGCTTTCCAAAATCGTTACGACTTAAAGAGTACCCAAGAAGAATTAAACGAACAGAAAAAAGCAATAAGTAAAGAAAAAAATAAAGATAAAAAAGCTAACATGCAAAAAAACGCAGACACTTTGAGTGATAGAATTGAAAAATTGCAAAAGGAAATTAAAAAAGACACAGACGAGGTGAAAAATGATAAATAACGTTACTTTAGTAGGAAGAGTTACTCGTGACCCTGAATTGCGCTATACGCCACAAAATCAAGCCGTAGCCACTTTCTCATTGGCGGTTAATCGTCAATTTAAAAACGCTAACGGTGAACGAGAAGCAGACTTCATTAATTGTGTGATATGGCGACAACAAGCTGAAAACCTTGTTAACTGGGCTAAAAAAGGCGCACTCATTGGCATTACAGGGCGCATTCAAACTCGCAACTATGAAAACCAACAAGGACAGCGTGTTTATGTTACCGAAGTTGTCGCAGACAATTTCCAAATGTTAGAAAGTAGAAAAGAATCCCCACTACCACCTGACCCCACTATTACAACAAATTCAGGCAAGAACAATACGCCCAACATGAGTGAACCTGACCCGTTCGGAACAAAAGAAGTTATGGAAATTGACGACAAAGACCTTCCATTTTAATTTTTAGATTAAAAAGTGGATTAACTAATTATTTCTTGCCTTGATTAAAGGAAGTAAAAATATGTTTGTAACCAAAGCAAAAATAAGTATTGCTAAAAAAATTATATGGCTTGTAGCAGGATTATTCATTCTTATATTTATGGTTGTTTCAGGACATGAAGAAGATTGCGTACAACCAAGTAATAGCGACAGCAATACAACCGAAGACTTGAAAAAAGTCCCTAAAAGCGTTGAAGACTTTGTTAAAAGTCACAAAGAAGCCTATATCCTCTCATGGAAAGCAGGCGGTTTTCTACCGAGTGCAAGTATAGCCCAAACTATGGTTGAAAATGGCTTTAACTTTACAAACCCCAGTGGGACTTCCTTTTGGAAAGCGCACAACATGGGGGGCGTTAAGACTTCTAAAAAAGAAGACTTCCCAGTTACGCTTGCCAGTTATGGTAATGAAGCCGTTGATATAACAGGAACAAAGGCAGGAACTAGCGTAGGCGATAACACAGGTGGAGCATACACTTATTTTAAAGATTACAACGCAGGCATAGTTGGTAAATCAGAGTTCATGGCACATCAAAGCCTTTATACAGGAGCGATTAATAATACAGACGGCATTTCGTCCCTCACAGCTATTTTTAAAGGGGGTTGGGCGACTGACCCTAACTATCTTGTGTCTTTAATTGGCGCTTATCAATCGCTAGGACAAAAATTTAAATGGATTGATAAAGAAGCCATTGAAAAATACGGACAAGCTCCTTATAAAGCAGGTAATGCACTTCCTAAAAATCAGATAGATAAAACTACAAATAAAAAAGAAGCCAGTCAATCAGATACCGACGAGGACGGTTGCGTAGTGGAACAAACCCCTAGCAAAGAAGCAACAGGGACAAATTCCGCACCAACACTTGCACCACCTAAAGAATATGAGGGCAAGCTTAAAATGCCAGCACCTGATAATAAAAACTATGCAGGTAATAGCTATCCGTTCGGACAATGTACATGGGGCGCTTTTAACCGTATGGCACAACTTGGTACACCAATTGAGTGGTTTAGTGGCGACAGCGGAAATGGCGGTTCGTGGGGCGCTAGTGCAAGAGCTAAAGGCTACAAAGTAGAAAAAGGGACACCACACGTTGGTTGGGGCGCTAGTTTCTATGGTGGTTTAGCAGGGAGTGACCCTAACGCAGGGCATATCGCCGTAGTCGAGTATGTCAATGAAGACGGTTCTATCTTAGTGAGTGAAACAAACGTCGTATCGCCTAATAGTGGGACAAGAAGTTGGCGTGTAATCAATAAAGCGACCGTTGCTCAAATAGATTTTATTCAAGGGAGAAAATAAGCTATGGAAAAGAAAATATTTATTATGAAAATAATATCTGGTGCTTGTATATTCTGTTTCGCTGGTATGTTGGTGTTTTATATAACATTAGTAAATTCTACAAATAAAATAATTGGAGATAAAGACCAAAAAATAAGCACTCTCACAAAGCAAAATAAAACACTAGATAGCAAATACAATGAGTTATACGAAAAAAAGAACGGAAACGCCAATCAACAGCTTGTCCTTGCGACAAACGGTGTATTTTCAAGTCTGTTCGACTATGATACAAAGAAAATATCTATTGCAGATAGACGAGAAAAAGCAAGTCAATTTACAACTGATGAAGCCTTAGAAGCAATTTTTCCAAAACAAAAAAATGCTTATAACGCCTCTGTTCAAACCATTTCTAAACTAAAAGAAGAGCCACAAATCTTTTATGCACCAACGAATAACAAAACGCAAAAAGTATTAATCATTGTTGAAAATGAAGTTACCATTCAAGGGAGTGACAAGATAGGGGCTAAATTCATGTATCAAGCCGAGTTTGACCCCCTAGCAAATAAATTTGTGTCTTTAAAAAATGCAGGTACGCTCAATGAATAAAAAGAATATAGGTTCAACATTATTTTTATTAGTCCTACTACTCTTTGCAGGTTTTATCGTCTATGACCGCCACCAAACAGAAAGTAGCACAGCCGTTATCCGTACGATAAAAGAGGATAAAATCAATTTCTTTTATCGTGACGACTGTAAGGACTGTAAAAAGGTATTTAATCAAGTCTACCTACACAACTTCTTTCATAGAGATATTGAGTTTATCAACCTTAACCAAGAGAAAAATCGAAAATATATTGATGAATACAACATTCATACCGTCCCGACTTTTATTTACAAAAACAAGGCGTATGCAGGGACGAATACAGCCCATTTAAATAAACTTTTGAAGGGAGAATGATATGAAAGCAAAAATAATCCACATTATAGCCAGCTTTCCTTTTCAAATACTATTACTTGTATTGGAAGTACTAATCATTATCAGTTTCTTTGTTAGCAGTTTAGATAGCGCTCCTCATTTCAAATTAATTAAAATAATACTCATTTTCATAATGCTTGGACTACAAGCCATTAACACTAAGTATTCAAAAAATAATAAGGATACAAAAAGAATGTCTGACGAAGAAATTAAAAACGTGGAACAATTCATTCGTTCAGAAGAAGATATAAAAGCGATTAAGAAAATTCGAGAATACACCAACCTAGACTTGGTAAGCGCAAAAAAACTCTACGAAGAAATGAGCGATAAAATAAATGAAGAACTTTAAGAACAATTGGATTGGAGAAAAATTATGACAACACAAGATAACATATTTCCTATTATCATCATTATCTTAGGAGTAATAGCATTTCTCTATTTTGCTAGGAATATATATTGGTGGAGTATTCCAAATGAAATAGTGATGAAATCTCATTTACGAACCAAAAGTCTAAAAGAGTTAGAGATGAGGTTTCAAGAAGCAATAAAAGTTAATGTTACAAAAGCTATTATGGTTACTGTATTTCTAACGCTTTTCATATCAACTTCAATATTTTACTTAACACCAATATATGAACAACAAGTATCATATAAAAATCTTGAATTAGTCCGAGATAAAGAGGAATATCAGAAAGCTTCTGATAAGGGGAAAGAAACTATTATTGACCAATATTTTGATACTACTAATTTTAAAAATACATCAAAAGAAACTGAAATTGCTGTGAAATCAACAATATACATGTTTTTAATCCCTCTTGTAATATTAAGTTATATTGGCGCAGTTAAAAAAGTACGAACAACTGCTATATATGAAATTATTAATGAAAGAGAAAATCATAAAATATAGCAAAAAAAATTAAATAAAATCATGAAGGGAAATGATTAAATGGATAAGCAAAAGTTAAAGCGAACACTTATTGTCTATGCAATATCAGTCATTGTCTGCTTAATTTTAGTCTTGGTTTTACTTGCTTTATTTGAGGGATTTAAAGT
>Ga0208186_100149_pt1 | contig 10031 bp, 11 predicted proteins | sample Shrwel1BS1Day23_FD_187537 | JGI IMG/M metagenome (GOLD analysis project Ga0208186, IMG submission 187537) | Subsurface microbial communities from deep shales in Ohio, USA - Utica-3 well 1 S-1-Day23 (SPAdes) (version 2) ... | reverse complement strand
TTAACAGCAGATATTGCAAACCCTTTCGTTTTGTGGTACAATTTCAAGAGTGATAGATATTTTAGATATCGTCAATAAAAATGAAAAAACATCTAAGGAGAACCATAAAAATGGCATCTAAAGAATTCCACATCGTTGCAGAAACTGGTATCCATGCACGTCCAGCTACATTGCTTGTGCAAACAGCTTCAAAATTCACATCAGAAATCACTTTGGAATACAAAGGTAAATCAGTAAACCTTAAATCAATCATGGGTGTTATGTCACTCGGTGTTGGTCAAGGCGCTGACGTTACTATTTCAGCTGAAGGTGCAGATGCTGACGACGCAATCGCAACAATCGCTGAAACAATGACTAAAGAAGGACTCGCAGAATAATCATGACAACTATGCTTAAAGGTATCGCCGCATCATCAGGTGTAGCAGTAGCTAAGGCATACTTGCTTGTCCAACCAGATTTGTCTTTTGAAACAAAGACAATTGCTGATACAGCTAATGAAGAAGCTCGCCTTGATGCAGCACTTGCTACATCGCAAAGCGAGCTTCAACTTATTAAGGACAAAGCAGTAACAACCCTTGGTGAAGAAGCAGCATCTGTATTTGACGCTCATATGATGGTCCTTGCTGACCCAGATATGACTGCTCAAATCAAAGCAGTAATAAATGACAAAAAAGTTAACGCTGAATCAGCTCTTAAAGAAGTAACTGATATGTTTATCGGTATCTTTGAAGGAATGACTGACAATGCTTATATGCAAGAACGTGCAGCTGATATTAAAGACGTTACAAAACGTGTTTTAGCTCACCTTCTTGGCGTTAAATTGCCAAGTCCAGCACTCATCGATGAAGAAGTAATCATCGTTGCTGAAGATTTGACACCATCTGATACAGCTCAATTGGACAAGAAATTCGTAAAAGCCTTTGTTACTAACATTGGTGGACGTACTTCTCACTCTGCAATTATGGCTCGTACTTTGGAAATTCCAGCAGTTCTTGGAACAAATAATATTACTGAACTTGTTTCTGAAGGTCAACTTTTGGCTGTTTCAGGATTGACAGGTGAAGTAATTCTTGACCCATCTACTGAACAACAAAGCGAATTCCATAAAGCTGGTGACGCTTATGCTGCTCAAAAAGCAGAATGGGCTGCTCTTAAAGACGCTGAAACTGTTACAGCTGATGGACGTCATTATGAGCTTGCTGCTAATATCGGTACACCTAAAGACGTTGAAGGTGTTAACGATAATGGTGCTGAAGCAATTGGTCTTTATCGTACAGAATTCTTGTACATGGATGCACAAGATTTCCCAACAGAAGATGACCAATATGAAGCTTACAAAGCTGTACTTGAAGGAATGAATGGTAAACCAGTTGTTGTCCGTACAATGGACATCGGTGGTGACAAAACATTGCCTTACTTTGATCTTCCTAAAGAAATGAACCCATTCCTCGGATGGCGTGCACTTCGTATCAGCCTTTCAACAGCTGGTGACGGAATGTTCCGTACACAATTGCGTGCGCTCTTGCGTGCTTCTGTACACGGACAACTTCGTATCATGTTCCCAATGGTTGCTCTCGTAACTGAGTTCCGTGCAGCTAAAAAGATTTATGATGAAGAAAAATCTAAATTGATTGCAGAAGGTGTTCCAGTCGCAGAAGGTATCGAAGTTGGTATCATGATTGAAATTCCAGCAGCAGCAATGCTTGCAGACCAATTTGCAAAAGAAGTTGATTTCTTCTCAATTGGTACAAACGACCTCATCCAATATACAATGGCTGCAGACCGTATGAATGAGCAAGTTTCTTACCTTTATCAACCTTACAATCCATCAATCCTTCGTTTGATTAACAATGTAATCAAAGCAGCTCACGCTGAAGGTAAATGGGCTGGTATGTGTGGTGAAATGGCCGGCGACCAAACTGCTGTACCATTGCTTATGGGTATGGGGCTTGACGAATTCTCAATGTCAGCAACATCAGTACTCCAAACACGTTCACTTATGAAACGTTTGGATTCTAAGAAAATGGAAGAATTGTCTAGCAAAGCTTTGAGCGAATGTGCAACAATGGAAGAAGTTATTGCCCTCGTTGAAGAATATACTAAATAATATTTTCAATTAGTTTCGAATGATAAGCCTGTCAATTAATGACAGGTTTTTTTAAATAGTCTGTTTAGCTATAATAGATTTTTTAGAAGTAAAAAAACTTATCCACGGGGATAAGTTTTTTTCTATCAAATGAATTTGAAAAGAGTATAATAATAAGTGGATAAGGAGTTTTATGAAAAAGCTAAATTTTTTTGATTATTGGCTAATTGGAGAATTAATCTTTTGTTTAATACTTCTCTTAATTTTACCCCAGCAAATTAAGCTGAATTTCTGGATAATTCTGACGAGTAAAGAAACAAGCGGTTCAGTCTTGAATGTTTTTGCGCTTCCTCTTATTATGGCTCTTCCTAATATTATTCAACGCTCTGTCAGTAAGAGTGGCATCTACTGGTCAAAATTGAGCGTAACTACTCTTATTTTCAATATTATCCTTCTTTTATTGACCACTTTTTGGTTGCTGACATTGCCTTTTGGACAATAAAAAAATTACTGGTGAAAAGTCGAGTCTCTTTGTACTCTGAGAGTTTATAGAGAGACTCTGCCAATTCTGTCAGTAACTTATAGAAAGGATTAAAATGGTAATCCTTTAGTGAATTTTCCGAGTTTTTGTTCTGTAACTTTTTCAATTTGACTAAGTGCATCATTAACCGCATCAGTAACCATATCTTGTAAAGTTTCAGGATCTTCAGGGTCAATAACATCTGGATTAATGTTAAGAGATTTCAAGGTGCGATCACCAGAAAATTCAACCGTTACAAGGTCTTGAGCAGATTTACCAACAAAAGTTGTATTGGCAATTTCTTCTTGTGAAACTTGCATTTGTTTTTGAAGTTTTTGTGCTTGTTTCATCATTGATTGCATATTCATCATGGAAATATATACCTCTTTTAGAAATTTTGTTGAAAGGCTTTCAACACCCTACTATTTTACCATAAAAAAGATAATAAAAAAAATAAGCTAACAAAGGAGAAAGAAATGAAACTTACCAAAAACCAAGAAGAATTACTTAATTTGATTTATCAAGTTGTGTTAGAGCAAACGGTCAGTCCGAAAGAACGCGAGTATTTTATTGATGCTAAAAAGCGCATTGAATTAGGTAAAAATTTTGATGGCGAAATGAGTGAACTCTTAAAAGAATTGATGTATATTCCCAATTCTCCAGTGGTGAACCAATTTACAGAAGAAGCGCGTAAAAGGATGTTGGTAGGCCCATCAACAGGAGGGACAACTCATGGCTTTTCAAATTATCAAACCAAAAAATGAATAAAAAAGTGATTTTATTATTGTAAAATCACTTTTTGAATTACTAAGGGTGGGTCAGTAAATAATTTTAGAAAATAAAAAAACTCAGCCTTAGCTGAGTTAATATTAGTGCGGTGGGCGGGACTTGAACCCGCACCAAGAAAATTCCCGACAGGATCCTTAATCCTGCGCGTCTGCCAATTCCGCCACCACCGCAAAACAGTACCTAGATATAATACCATTTTTCGCCATCTTCTGTCAAGAAAAAACTCATAAATCACTGATATAAAAGTCAATAAATTACGGATTATAAGTCTTCATAAATTTTGAAATTGTTTGATGATAGAGTGTGGGATTTGTTTGGAAAGACCGAGCGTGAGCAGCGTTTTTAACAACTAACATTTCTTTGGGCGTTCCGGGCTTGACTGATTTGTAGTTCTCATAGACCATTGAAGTTGGAACATATGTATCTTTGCTTCCATGAATCAAGAGAATGGGAAGTTTATCTTTGGCTAGGGCTTTAGTTGCGCTAGCTTCTTGGAAAAACCACCCTTGTCGAATTTTGCTTTCAAGAGAAACGCTGTAAACCAGCGGGAAAGCTGGAATGTTGTAGCTTTCTTTGGCTTGATATACAATTTCATCCCAAGCGTTAGTATAACCACAATCTTCGATAATATTTTTTACTGATGATGGTAAACTCTTTTCGCTAGAGGCCATCATTACGGTAGAAGCGCCCATTGAAAGACCATAAAGGCTGATATGACTTTCGGGATTTTTGTCAGTTAAATATTTTGCCCAAGCGATCACGTCAAATTTATCATGGTAGCCAAAAGTAATAAAATTCCCCTGTGAATTTCCGGCACCACGATTGTCTGGCATCAAGACATTATAGCCTAACTCATGGAAAAGTTGACCATATTGTCGCATCGCAGATTTATCCTGACGAAAGCCATGGACAACAATCACAGTATTATTGGTTTTTTGTTCAGCTGGTACATACCAAGCATCAAGTTTTAAATCATTATTTGTCAATGTTTCGGTAGATTTTGGTAGTTTATTAAATTTTTGAACCAGAGAATAATTAGGACTTGAGGTTTTGACTTGTCCAATTGGTTGATTATTCCGGACACAAGCAATTTGATAAAAATATAAAGTAGCCCCTAAATTAAGGATTAAAAGGACAGATATAATAGCGATTAATATAGTCCAAATTCGTTTTCTTAGCGATTTTTTCATGAATTTCATTATACATGAAAAAATGTTATAAAACCAATATAAAAAATCTATAATGTCGTACAATTTTCGTGGTGGATAGATTAATGTGTGTTTTTGTGATAAACTTATTCTGAAAGTAATTTTTTGTGAAGGAGCTTTCAATGATTGAAAAATGTAAGGAGTGGAAAAAGTTAAACATGAAAAAGGAATAATAGCATTTTTGACAGTATTGACAATTTTGCTAACGGGAGCGGTTAAAGTTTCAGCAGACTCAACACAGGCAGAAATTTATCGACTTTATAACAAGAATACCGGAGAGCATTTTTATACAAGTAGTGCCTTTGAACGAGATTCTGTTAACAAATCAGGTTGGTCTTACGAAGGGGTAGGATGGATTGCTCCCAAAAAATCATCAACGCCAATTTATCGAGTTTTCAATCCAAATGCCAAAGGTGGAGATCATTACTACACCAAAAGTAATTATGAAGCTAACCAACTTGTAAAAAAAGGATGGAAATGGGATAACAAAGGTCAACCAGTATTCTATTCTGGAGGGAATATTCCAGTATATGTTGCATTTAATCCTAATGCCAGCTCTGGTTCACACAACTTCACAAAAAATTCAAATGAGCAAAAGAACCTTCTTAATTCTGGATGGAAATATGGAGCGGTCGCTTGGAACTCTGAAGCTTTGATAAGTCCAAAACCACAACCTTCTTGGAAGCCAGGCGTTTCTCGTTTGTACACTATTCCAGGAGTTGCCCGCACCGTTTTTGGTGACAATATCATGGAAGAGTCAAATGTCAGTAAATTAGGACCTGTAACAGTAGAGGTAAGTGCCGATTTAAATCTTACTGGCTCTGGACGAGGCTATCATGGGAAACTGATGCTAGGAGATATGAACGGTAGCAATGTATCCTTCGGGATTCAGTATGATGCCAAAAGCGGTTTAGATGATGGTCAATGGGCTGGAAAAGGAGTCTATTTATCAGAAAATGTTGCAGGCGGAGGAGTACATGAAGGCGGAAATGCTTTATACGTTGCCTATGGACCAGCTCCTATTGGGAAAAAAGTTCACCTCAGTTTGGCTTATTATCAAAGCCGTCAGCTTGTAGCCTTCTTTGCTGATGGAGTATTGATGGGTAGTCAAAAAGTTAGCTTTAATGCCACGAAATCAACGACAAATGCCATCCTAAATCAAGATCGAACAGGTTTGACAGAAACAAATGCACTCTATATGATTAGTGCGCAAGGGGCGACTGCTTTTGGAGGAGATTCAATAAATGCAGTATTTACCAATATTAAAACAGGAGGAGTTCCTGTCGGATATGAAGACTGGGTAGATAAACCTGGAAATGGTGCGCTCAATTGGTGGAACATATTGGCTAAAAACTATTCAAGCACTTACCAATCAAATGGTATCGCAGATAGCCAAAAAATTCCAGAAAATGCCCAAGTAACAGTTAACGGAACTTGCAACCTACCTGCTGGTTATGACTGGGATTCATTCCCAGGAGCAAAACAACCGACGGGAGGAATTCAAATTCCAGCAGGAATCCCTCTTAACTAAGCGGTTCGAGTTTAGGCTCCAAAATTTCAAAAAATTATTTAGCATTTTTTGAAAAAGTGTGATAGAATGAAGAAAATAGAATAAATACTCCACCGGGAGTTAAATCGTATGAACGATTGTTTGCATTTCAGTAGGTCTGAGAAGAAATGTAGATAGTCGTTCTTTTTTTAGCTGAGGAGGCGAAAATGACTTGGATATATCTACTAATAGCAGGAATTTTTGAAGTGGTTTGGGCAACAACAATGAAGTTAAGCCACGGATTTTCAAATATAAAGTTTACATTATTAACAATCATTGGGATGATTGCTAGTTTTGGTTTCCTCGCCCTAGCTCTAAAAAAGCTTCCTTTAGGGATTGCTTATCCAATTTGGACAGGGATTGGTGCAGTGGGCTCTATCTTAATTGGTCTTATGATATTTAAAGATAAAGTTCCACCATTAACATGGCTTTTTATAACTTTCTTAATCGTGGGGATTATTGGAATAAAAGTAACAAGCGGTCATTAAAGTTGACACAGCCTTTTAATTTTTTAGTATATAGATTTCATGATATAATAAGAGAATTGGTAAAAAATAAAAGAAATAGCAGTAGCTGAGTCTATTTGCTATTTTTGAATGAGGAGGAAAAAATGAAAAACAAAAAAAGCATGATGAATTTAGCAATTTCTAATCTGTTTTTAGTATTTTTGGGTGCAGGTTTAGTCATTCCTGTTTTGCCAACCCTTAAAGAACAAATGCACTTTTCTGGGACAACAATGGGAATGATGATTTCTATTTTTGCCATTGCTCAGTTAATTGCCTCACCGATTGCTGGTGCTTTATCTGATAAAATTGGGCGTAAAAAACTCATTGCGATCGGAATGATTATTTTTTCTTTTTCCGAACTTTTATTTGGACTGGCGCAAGCGAAAACAGGCTTTTATATTTCACGAGCTTTAGGAGGCGTTGCAGCGGCAATGCTGATGCCATCAGTTACAGCTTATGTGGCTGACATGACTACAATTTCCGAACGCCCTAAGGCAATGGGACTCGTATCAGCAGCAATTAGTGGTGGGTTTATCATTGGACCCGGTGTAGGTGGTTTCATCGCTCATTTTGGTATCCGTGTTCCTTTCTATGTTGCGGCAATTTTAGCTTTTATTGGTTTTATTTTAACAATCACGATTTTAAAAGAACCTGAACGGACAATGGAAGCCAATCATGAAACCGAAAAAGTTTCATTCCTTGATATTCTCAAGAACCCATTATTTGGCTCATTATTTATCATTATTTTGATATCATCATTTGGATTACAAGCTTTTGAGTCAATTTATAGTATCATGGCAAGCATTAACTTTGGATTTAGCATGGGGGAAATTGCTTTAGTCATTACAGTAAGTGGTATCCTGGCCCTCTTTTTCCAACTCTTTTTATTTGATACAATTGTCAATAAAATCGGAGAACTTGGTCTAATTCAACTGACTTTCTTTGCAAGTGCAATTTTTATAGCAATTATTGCATTTACGAAAACAAATTTAGTTGTGGCTCTTTCGACCTTTGTTGTATTCTTAGCTTTTGACCTGTTCAGACCAGCTGTGACGACCTATTTATCGAAACATGCTGGAAATCGTCAGGGAGCAATTAATGGTTTAAACTCGGCCTTTACAAGCTTTGGTAATATCTTAGGGCCAATGGCTGCAGGATATATGTTTGATATTAATCATCTATTCCCTTACTATATCTCTGCGATTATTTTACTTGGAACAGGATTTTTATCATTATTCTTAAATAGAAAAAATTTGAGTAAAGCTTAAATCACTTTTCAGATAGAAAGTCTATGGTCATTCGTAGGCTTTTTTATTTATATTCAAGACTTCTAGAGAAATTATAAAACATTAAAAAACTTCATTACATTTTTTTATTATTATTAAATAAAAGTAGGATTACAATAAAAGGTAATAAGGTAATCCGAAAAGCAGAAATTCTGTTGATTTTTAAGGGTACATAGACTATACTAATATCAGCAAAGGATGGGAAGATTCTATTTTAAATGAGAAAAAATGATTAATATAGACTATCCTCAGTATTAATATCTAAGAAAATGAGAATAAAATAATATGAAATTATCAATTGTTGTTCCGGTATACAATGAAGAGGAAAGTATAGAACTATTTATAAAGGAAGTAGATGATAAAACAGAAAAGTTACCGCTCGATAAAACTTTTTATTTTGTCAATGATGGTTCTACTGACCGGACATTAATGATGATAAAAGAGTTATCCGAAAAAAGGATGGATATAAAATATATAAGTTTTTCAAGAAATTTTGGAAAAGAAGCGGCATTACTTGCTGGTTTAGAGGTATCTGATGGCAATTTCGTTACAATAATGGACGTTGATTTGCAAGATCCGCCAGAAATGTTAAATGAAATGTTTATAAAAATTAATGAGGGGTATGATGTTGTAGGGACAAGACGAATAAATCGAGAAGGTGAGCCATATATCCGTTCTTTTTTCTCAACCCTTTTTTATAAGATTATAAATAGAATCTCCAAAACAAAAATCGTTGATGGAGCGCGTGACTACCGTTTGATGACTCGACAAGTTGTGAATAGTATTTTGCGACTTCAGGAGAACAATCGATTTTCAAAAGGTTTATTTTCGTGGGTAGGTTATAAGGTACTTTATTTAGACTATACAAACAGAGAAAGAACTACTGGACAGACTTCTTGGTCATTTTGGAGTTTACTTCGTTATTCTGTAGATGGTTTTATTAATTTTTCTGAACTTCCTTTGAATATTGCAACTTTTATCGGTATACTTTGTTTTTTTTCTTCGATAATATTGAGTCTTTTCTATATTTTGAAAACTATTATCTGGGGTGATGACGTCCAAGGTTTTCCAACACTTGTTGTTTTAATTTTGATGTTGGGGGGCTTGCAACTCCTGGCTTCTGGAATCATAGGAAAATATCTCTCAAAGACATTTATAGAGGTAAAAAAGCGTCCGAATTATATCATCAAGGAAAGTAATATAGAAAGAAGGTTTGATTGTGAGCAAAAAGGCTAAAATCCCTCTATTATTAGTAATTATATTTTATGCTTTATATTTTACGCTAACAAAAGTTGACTGGATGAGTGGAGATGCTCAATGGTTTTCTAAGGTTGATTCTTCCCCAATCAGTTTTGTGATAAAAAGGTATGAAACTTGGTCGTCTCGGTTTTGGATTGAGGGGGCAACTCTGATTGCGAGCAAACACTTAATTTTATTTTATATTTTCACAGTAATTTTGACGCTTTTATTTTTTTATTCTCTGAGTGAACTTTTTTCTTTTAATGAATATGATAGTAATTTAGTTCTTGTTGTCTTTTTTATGGCACTATTTCCGGTTGTTTCTCTTCAATCTGCAGGGCCAATTGCTACAATAGTAAATTATATCTGGCCTAGCGCGTTATTTCTTTATTGGTTAATGACAGATAGACACAGAAAAATGAAAAATATTGGAAGTTTACAAAATTCGCTTAGTATCCTATTTCTGGGACTCGCTGTTTTTAATGAAGGGTTGGCAATTATCCTCTGCCTCTATCTTATTCTTTGCCTTATAGTAGAGAAAAAGAACTTTTTTAATACATATAGAATGATTTGTCTTGTCATTTCTCTATTAAGCTTTTTAAACGTCTTGCTTTGCCCTGGAAATCAAAATCGGGGAATGTTGGAAATGGCAAGATGGTTTCCGACTTTTAATCACTTATCATTTTTAGATAAAATACTCATACAGTTTAATAATATTGCCTCAAATTTGATAGTAAGTCACAATCTCCTTGAAGTTTTAGTTATATTATTATTTATCAAGGCGATTCAAAGGAGGCAAAGACTGTCAATAATTCTATCTGGAGCTGTCATAATGCTGACGAGTGCCT
>Ga0208186_100146_pt1 | contig 10106 bp, 9 predicted proteins | sample Shrwel1BS1Day23_FD_187537 | JGI IMG/M metagenome (GOLD analysis project Ga0208186, IMG submission 187537) | Subsurface microbial communities from deep shales in Ohio, USA - Utica-3 well 1 S-1-Day23 (SPAdes) (version 2) ... | reverse complement strand
CATGGGAACGTGTTGAAAATCCAAAAGATGTTCTTAAAGTTGGTCAAGTTGTGAACGTAAAAGTTCTTGACGTGAAACCTGCTGAAGAACGTATCTCACTTTCAATCAAAGCGCTTGAAGAAGCTCCTGCTCGTCCAGCTCGTAACAACGACAACGACGGTGAAAAACGTGACCGCAAACCACGCGCACCACGTAAAGCAGCTAAACCTTCATACGATTTGCCTGAAACACAAGAAGGCTTCTCACTTGCTGATTTCCTTGGTGAAGACTTCGATATTAACGATTTGTAAGAAAAATTCAAAAATATCCTCTAAAAGACCCGTTAGGTCTTTTTTTGTATAGAAAACTAAGAAACAATTAAATTGCAAAGTTTGATAATTTATAAATTTTATGGGAAATTCACAGAAATCTAACATAAAAACTAGTAGTTCTCCTGTTAAATTTTTTTTATAATGAGGATGTAAAAAATAAAGGAGAACTACAATATGAAAACAAAAAATTCATTTCGAACATGGAAATCTGGCAAAACTTGGTTGTATTCATCTTTAATCTTAGGTGGTTTACTGCTAAGTTCAGGCTTATCGATTAACCCAGCAAAAGTATCAGCTGAAACAAAGGGAACCAAAAGTAGTCAAATGACCTCGGCAACTGATATTACAATGGGACTGCAAGCAAACCTCAAAGCGACAACAACCATATCAGCAGCACAATTGGCAAACGCTCAAGCATCTGGTCCGTTCACAGCAGGAGTTAATCAAGTGATTCCTTTTGAAGCTTTTGGGGGAGACGGGATGCTAACACGTCTGTTACTTAATTCTTCAAATAATGCGGCTTGGTCTGACAATGGAACAGCTAAAAATCCAGCACTTCCTCCAATTTCAGGTCTTGAATCAGGAAAATACTTTTATGAAGTTGACTTAGCAGGTACAAATGGAGCGACAGGTCAAAATCTTCTTGATTTATTACGAGCTAATGGAAGCAAAAATTATGAAGCGACCGTAAAAGTTTATGCTGCAGACTCTTCGGGAAAGGCAGATACTAGCAAAGTGGTTGCTACTAAAATGATTCAGGTGGATTTAACTGGATCGACGGATAACATTAAGAACACCACAACCGTATCAGCAGCAAAATTAGCAAACGCGCAAGCACCTGGTCCGTTCACCGCGGGAGTTAATCAAGTGATTCCTTTTGAAGCATTTGGAGGAGACGGAATGCTAACACGTCTGTTACTTAATTCTTCAAATAGTGCGGCTTGGTCAGACAATGGGACAGCTAAAAACCCTGCACTTCCCCCAATTTCAGGTCTTGAATCAGGAAAATACTTTTACGAAGTTGACTTAGCAGGTACAAATGGAGCGACAGGGCAAAATCTTCTTAATTTATTGCGAGCTAATGGCAGCAAAAATTATGAAGCGACTGTAAAAATTTATGCTGCAGACTCTTCGGGAAAGGCAGATACTAGCAAAGTAGTTGCTACTAAGATGATTCAGGTTAACTTGACTAAGGAACAAAATACGGTTGCTAGTCAAGAGGTCTATCGTTTATACAATAAAATGAGCGGAGAACATCTTTATACAACAAGTGCCTATGAATACAATACTCTTACAATGACAAATAGTAGTTGGTCAGGCGAAAAAGTAGCTTGGAAAGCACCAAAAACTGGTAATAATGTTTATCGAGTTTATAATCCAAATTCTGGAGAACATCTTTATACAGAATCATCATTTGAAGTAAATAGTTTAGTAAAACAGAATGGTTGGAAATCAGAAGGAGTGGCCTTTCATTCGGATTCAAACAGCGGAACACCGGTTTATCGTCTCTACAATCCTAATTCAAAACTCGGTGCTCACTTTTTGACAATGAGTTCATATGAACGAGATAGCCTGGTCAAAGCTGGTTGGAAATCAGAAGGAATTGCTTTTTATGCGATAAAATAATAAACTCAAGCTATTGATGAAAGACTTAAAAATTACTTTTTAAGTCTTTTAGATTATGAAAATCCTTTAGAATTTCAGAAGATTGAACCTTTTTAATGTTTTTTGCTATACTATGAGTATGAAACGACAAATACTAATTATTGAAGATGAAGAAAGTATTTCAAATTTATTGGAAACTGAGCTTTCGTTTGAAGGATATAATGTTTTCTCGGCAGCAGATGGAATGTCTGGGCTAAAAATTTTTGAAGAAAAACAAGAATACTTAGATGTAGTTTTGCTTGACTGGATGATTCCTAAACTTGACGGCTTAGAAGTCTTACGGCGAATGAAAAAAATGACTAATAAAGTTCCAGTCATTTTCGTAACTGCCCGTGACTATGTAGGGGATAATGTTGCTGGTCAGCAGATGATTATTTAACAAAACCTTTCAATATTGAGGAACTCATGGCCCGTTTACGTGTAATTTTTAGAAAAAATACTCAACCGGCTATTTATTCCTACGCAACGGTTTCTCTTAATCCTGGTGAACATACAGTTGAATATTAGGGAAAAGCAACAAGTTTAACTCAAAGAGAGTTTGCTTTACTCCTTTTCTTATTTGAACATCAAGGAGAAATCATCTCGAGAGATGACATATTAGAGGAAGTTTGGGGAATGAATTTTGGAGGTCAGCTAAACTCTGTTGACACCTATGTCAGATATTTACGAAAAAAATTAGATAAAAATATGATAGAAACAATAAGAGGTCTAGGATATCGGCTTAATAAAGATAAATAGAGAAAATAAAAAGAAGAAAATTTATACGAATGAACAGCTGATTCGTAGGATTTTTCAACGAATTTTTCTTTTACTATTAACATTTAGTGGTTTAACTTTTATTACTTATAGTTTGGTGCAAATCAGTGATCGAGAAACAAGTGCGATTATGACAGGAATGAAAAATGTATCAAATTTATCTACGATGAATTTTCAAGATTTAAATGGTTTTCAAGAACAAAAAGATTTTATTCGTATCCGCTCACAAGAAAATCAAACAATAATGAGTAAAGGAACCGAAAATTTTTTAGAAAATCGAACATTTAGTTTCTGGAAGATTACAATATCAAATGGAAAACTTTATGATACAGTCTATAAGAAGGATAAGGGAATTACTTATGAAATTTGGCTTTCTCTTCAGGATATATTTGAAGAAGTTGGAGCTGTTTTAGCTAGTGTCTTTGCTATCTTGCTTCTTAATTATTTAATTGGATTACTTCTAATCAGACATTACTCAAAGAAGATAAATGGACCAATTCAGAAATTGGCCTTTGAGGCCAGTCAAGACAGTGGTTTATTGGAAGTACCAGAAGCTCCAGTAGAAGTAAGAGAGCTCGCAATTAATTTTAACGAGTTGGTTAAAAGCTTGCAAGAAAAAATAGAGTCTGAAAAAGAATTTGCCTCAAATCTATCCCATGAATTAAGAACGCCAGTTATGGCAATTTCGGGTTATATTTCTTTACTCAAAAGAAGAAGAGAAGAACACCCAGAAATTGTTGAAAAATCGCTAAATTATTTGGAACAAGAATCTGAAAGACTAAAAAAATTAATTGAAGATTTTCTAACTTTATCAAGAAAAGGGCAGATTGACTATCAGGAAGAAATTTTCACAACTAAAAGTTTACTGTTAGAAATTAAGTCTAGCTTTGAAATTGATTCATCTAATAAAATAGAAATTGAGGGCGACGACAACTTACACATCAAGACAAATAGATTTGCTTTGCGAGAGATTTTAAATATTTTAGTGGAAAATGCAATAAAATATTCGCCTAAGAGTAGTATGGTTTTGATTAAATATGATAAAAAGGAAATTCAAGTCATTGATCAAGGGATAGGAATTTCTGATAATGAAAAAGCAAAAGTTTTTAATCGCTTTTATCAAGTAGAGAAATCAAGGACGAATCATACTGGAAATGGGATTGGGTTAGCAATCGCACAACAATACGCACAAATAATAAATGCTGAAATTTATATAAGTGATAATCTCCCGAATGGAACGATATTCCATCTTTCTTTTAAGAATGTGAATGAGAAATAAAGATAATTCAAAAAGACCTAATGAGGTCTTTTTTTCTACAATTTAATAATTAAGTTCTTTTAATTGTTTAAAGTATTTGCTATAATTTAATTGTTTCAAACAAATCAAATAAACCTTTATGAAATGAAGGAGTGACTAATGGAAGAGTTACAAGCACACATCCAATTGAAGAAAACTGATGCAGTAGAAGATGCAATTATTGTAGGTGATCCAGCACGGGTAGACCAAGTGGCAAAATTTTTGACGGAATTCAGAGAATTAAAATATAACCGTGAATTTCGTTCACTTCGTGGCACCTATAAAAACAAAGAAGTCTTAGTTCTGTCAACAGGAGTTGGGGCGCCGTCAGCTGCTATTGCCATTGAAGAACTTCATAATATTGGAGTTAAGAGAATTATCAGAGTAGGCTCTGCTGGAGCTTTGCAGTTAGGGATTGGTTTAGGAAATCCAATTATTGGAGAAGGAGCAGTGCGTGACGATGGTCTGACAAAGATGTATGTTCCAGAACAATATCCGGCAGTTCCCTCTAGTACTTTACTAGCAAAAGCAAAAGAAATTGCACCTGAGGCCATTTATGGAATTATTCGTTCGCATGACGGTTTTTATATGGATAATAATGAACAGACACAGGAATATTGGTCAAATTTTGGACTTATTGGTGAGGATATGGAGTCTGGAGCCTTATTTACTGTTGGACGTCTGCGAGGAATAGAAACTTTATCTATTTTAAATAATGTTGTAGCTTATAAAGAAGATTTACAAGCCGGGGTAAATGATTTAGTTTCAGGGGATGATAAGGTCATTGAAGGTGAAAAACGAACAATTGAAATTGCTTTAGAAGTTTTAAATAAGTAATTTGAAAAGGAGAAGAAATGACAAAAGAATCATGGCTTTTTAAACAACTTTTTGCAAATTGGAAAAAGTTTGAAATCACATATATTGCTATTTTATTGTTATTACAAATCATTGTTTATATTATTGCTCCGGATTCCTTCATTGGGATGATTTCGGGTGTCTTTGGAGTGCTTTGTCTCATTTATGGGATGAAAGGGCGTAAAATTAATTTTGCGTTTGGATTGATACAGACTATAGCGATGACTTTAATAGATTATCAGACCCATTCATGGATGAGTTTTGTAATGGGAATTTTTTATATTTTATCTCAACCTGTTGGTTGGTTTTTTTGGGGACAAGATGATGCTATTCATGAATTTAAACCAAAAACTCGTCGACTGATATTTTTAGGAGCTTTTATTGCTTGGCTAATTGTTTGGGTTATTGATGCTTTTTTAAATGGCCAACTTCCTTATTTTGACTCCTTAAATCTGATTATCCCACTTATCGCGCAAATATTATACATTTTGAAATATAAAGAAAATTGGTCACTCTGGATTGTGGTTAATACTGCCGCCGTGGTCTATTGGTCAATATTGACAATACAATTTATAATGGACGTAAATACTCAAGGTCAATTGGGAATGTATTTATCACAAGTTGCTCTGCAAGGAGCCTTACTCTTCAATGCCATCTATGCAAATCGGGTTTGGGCAAGCGGCGAAGCGGATAATGAAGGTGGTACGAAATGATTAGTCAAAATACCCTAAGGATTTAGGGTGTTTTTTGTTCTTATTAACATCCAAAAGGAGAGCAGCTCCTACATTTTTTTGCTATAATAAACATTATGAATCAAACGATAAAAGCGAAGTTGGAGCTATTGCCTGATAGCCCTGGCTGTTATTTACATAAAGATAAAAATGGGACTGTTATTTATGTCGGAAAGGCAAAGAATCTGAAAAACCGAGTGCGCTCTTATTTTCATGGTTCTCATAATACAAAGACAGAATTATTGGTTTCCGAAATTGAAGATTTGGAATGGATTGTTGTAGGTTCTAATATTGAATCTCTGGTTTTAGAAATAAATCTTATTCAACGTTACAAGCCAAAATATAATATCATGCTTAAGGATGATAAATATTACCCTTTTTTGAAAATAACAAATGAAAAATATCCTCGCCTGTTAGTTGTACGTAAAGTTCAAAAAGATGGGGCGACTTATTTTGGACCTTATCCAGATGTTAAGGCTGCTAATGAAGTTAAACGACTTTTAGACCGAATTTTTCCTTTTAGAAAGTGCGGATTGCACGAGAAAAAAGTCTGCTTCTATTTTCATATCCATCAGTGTTTATGTCCGGTTGTTAATCACGTTGACCCACAAGTATATAAGGACATGACTCAAGAAGTCAAAGAGTTTCTAACAGGTTCAGATAAAAAAATTGTTAAAGAACTTGAAGGAAAAATGATAAGTGCTTCAGATAATATGGAATTTGAGCAAGCTGCCGAATATCGTGATGTGATTAAGGCGATTGGAACCTTAAGAACGAAACAGCGGGTGATGAATCAGGATTTGAAAGACCGAGATGTATTTGGCTATTACGTTGATAAAGGATGGATGTGTGTTCAGGTCTTTTTCGTGCGTCAAGGGAAACTGATTCAACGAGATGTTAATATGTTTCCATATTACAATGATGCCGAAGAAGATTTCTTGACTTATATTGGTCAGTTTTATCAAGATAATAATCATATGATGCCAAGAGAGATTTTTATTCCTCAAGATATTGATAAGGATTCTGTAGAAGCAGTAGTTGCCGCCAGTCAAGAAGGAAATTTGCTGACAAAAGCGCAAGCTAAAGCAGTAGATGCTAAAGTCTTTACGGCAAAAACGCTTAAATTTTCTGACCAAAAAGATGTTGAGCAATCAATTGTCAAACTAGATAAAGAATTATCATCAGAGAAACGTTTGTCTTCACTTTTAGCTAAAACACAGATTATCCAACCAAGTCGTGGAGAGAAAAAACAATTGGTTAATATGGCGACCAAGAATGCTCAGACTCAATTACAGCTGAAATTCGATGTGGCTGAACGTGACATTTTAAAAACTACTAAAGCAGTTGAAAATTTAGGGAAAATTTTAGGAATACCAAAACCGGTTAGAATTGAGTCTTTTGATAATTCAAATATCATGGGAACTTCACCAGTGTCTGCGATGGTCGTATTTATTGATGGAAAACCGTCAAAAAAAGATTATCGGAAGTATAAAATTAAAACAGTAGTTGGAGCTGACGATTACGCCTCAATGCGTGAAGTGATGACCAGACGTTATTCGCGAGCGCTCAAAGAAGAAACTGCTCTTCCTGATTTGATTGCAATGGATGGGGGGGCAGGTCAAGTTAATATTGCCAAAGAAGTTTTGCGAGAACTTGGTTTAGCTATTCCTGTAGCGGGGATGCAAAAAAATGATAAGCACCAAACATCAGAGTTACTTTTTGGTGATCCACTAGAGGTTGTCCCCCTATCAAGACAATCTCAAGAATTCTTTTTACTGACCAGAATTCAAGATGAAGTTCACCGCTTTGCGATTACCTTTCATAGACAACTACGTGGGAAAAATACATTTTCAAGTAAGTTGGATGGAATTGTTGGATTAGGACCAAAACGGAAGCAAAAATTGCTGACAACTTTTAAAAATTTAAAAGCGATTGAAGAAGCGACAGTTCAAGAAGTTGCTGAGGCAGGAGTTCCTTATGAAGTTGCCGAGCGTGTCAAAAACACTTTGTCTGCTCCTCATAAAAGCGATGAAAATTGGGAATCCATCAAAGATAATGTTCCTCTTTTAAAAAGTGAAAAGTCATAAGCAAAAGGATTGTCAGTAAAAACTGTCAGTTCTTTTATCTTGTCAGTAAAACAAAGAAGAGTGCTTGAAGCATATCGAAAATGTAAATGGAGAATTGATGGACTGGTCTAAAAATAAAATAAAAGAATTTCAAAAAGATTTACTTTCTTGGTATGATGCTAATAAAAAACCATTACCTTGGCGACAAACGACCGAACCTTATAAAATCTGGATTTCAGAAATTATGTCGCAGCAAACGCAAGTGGAAACGGTCATACCTTATTTTGAACGCTTCATGAAAAAGTACCCTACAGTTGAATCATTAGCTCAAGCTGATGATACAGAGTTATTAAAACTTTGGGAAGGTTTGGGTTATTATTCACGAGCTCGAAACTTAAAAATTGCAGCACAAGAGGTCGTGAACGAATATAATGGAAAATTTCCAGATAATTTGAAAGAGATTCTATCCCTCAGAGGAATTGGTCCTTATACAGCAGCGGCTATTGCATCTATTTCCTTTGATTTGGCTGAACCAGCTATCGATGGAAATTTGATGCGCGTGACAAGTAGAATTTTTGAATTAGAGTGTGATATTTCAAAAAGTAGTTCACGAAAAATATTTGATGAGCATTTACGGACACTCGTCAGTAAAAAAAGACCTGGTGATTTTAATCAAGGACTGATGGATTTAGGTTCACTTGTGTGTAGCCCAAAGAAGCCAAAATGTGAAACCTGTCCGCTGAATAAATACTGTGGGGCAGTAGCTGATGGAAAACAATTGAACTATCCAGTAAAAACAAAAAAGCTCAAACAAAAAGAGTTGTATTATACTGCCTTCGCATTAGAGAATTCTCTAGGTGAATACTATTTGGAGAAACGACCATCGAAAGGCTTGTTAGCTGATATGTGGACCTTTCCACTGACAGAATTATCATCAGTAGACTTTGAAAAAATAATTACTGACGGAGCAATCAGTAAAAATATTACCATGCCAGAACTTCCTGAAAGTATATCTAAGATGGAATACTTCGGTAATTTCACTCATATCTTTTCTCATCAAAAATGGCACATTGTACTTATCAAAGTAAAGGCAGAAGAGAAGTTTGAAATTGCTGATGAATTACTGACAGCTGATAAAAAATGGGTTTATTATGATTCAAAAAAATTAGGCGAAAATGTTGTCAATCTAAATCAGGATTTATCAAAGATAAGCCGTTTAAAGCTTCCACTTTCTGGTCCGCAAGTGAAAATGTTTGAACTCTTAGATAAAAAAATATGAAAACTATTGTAAAACTCTATTGGTTCACACTGTAAATTAAATAATAAAAAAAACATTGGCAACGCGAACCAATGTTTTTTTGTGTTGGAGTAAAATAATATGTTAAGAAAAAGTTAGTAGATCCAACACAAATAGGTCTAAGACATTCAAATTTATAAATAAAGAATTTATTAAATCTATTTCTTAAACCACTTAAGTTATTCCTCCGAAGAGCAACGACGTAATTGTAACAATCAAGAAAACAAAAGTAAAAAATAATGATTATAAGTAATTTATTATATTGAGTATTTATAAAAAAATTATGAGGTTTTGGATTGATAAGGTCTTAAAAAAGCCAATAAATCATGGTGCTATAAAAAATAAGTTTCTTATTATTAGTATTTTATAAAAATCTATAAGATTAGTTAAGTTACGGTTTGATACTGTAATAGCTCTGTGTGATGACAATATCTTTAAAGACAGAAAACTAAAAAAGGGTACTTAGTTTGATTTGAAGTAATAAGTGCATTCTCATAAAATAGGATAAAGAGAGTATTTTATAGCTTACGATTTTATAATTAATAATAGACATAGTCACTTATTAATTGTATAATAGAGTAGTCATATTATGTTAAAAAAACAAAACAAAATCAATCAAAAGAAATAAAAATGTGATAATAGTAGGTTTTGGACTATGACAAATTTCTTATATACCTATTAAATGAGATATAAAAGACAAAAAACCATCATATTAACACTTAAAATAACTAAAGAATAATTTCACTAAATTATATGGCGTACAATTTTATAGTAGAAATACTCCAGAAAGCATGTATAATAGTTATTACAGAAGTTAAATATAAAAGACTACTGTTGTCATATTTGATCAAGTTTAGATTGTCCATTCTATCTATATATCGTACGTTTGGACTAATGTCAAATATTTAGACACAAAATGAGCTATATTTTTGGAAAGTCAACGAAAAACTAGACACGGAGTTAAGAGAATTTAAGAATTATATTTTTCAAAGTCTTTTGGCGACTTGTAATCAAGACCTGAATGCATCCTTTTTGTATTGTAATAGGTCTCAATGTATTTAAATATTTCTTGAGTAGCCTCAGCTCTTGTCTCAAAATGAGCATCATTAATAAGCTCTCTCTTTAGCG
>Ga0208186_100140_pt1 | contig 10524 bp, 8 predicted proteins | sample Shrwel1BS1Day23_FD_187537 | JGI IMG/M metagenome (GOLD analysis project Ga0208186, IMG submission 187537) | Subsurface microbial communities from deep shales in Ohio, USA - Utica-3 well 1 S-1-Day23 (SPAdes) (version 2) ... | reverse complement strand
CGGACAGTCAAGTATCTCAATAACTTAATTGAGCAAGATCATAGACCTGTTAAACGTCGAAATAAACTTTATCAAAGTCTTCGTACTGCATCAACTACTATTAAGGGCATAGAAGCATTGAGAGGCATATACAAAAAGAACCGAAGAAATGGAACGCTCTTCGGCTTTTCGGCATCTACTGAAATTAAAGTTTTGATGGGGATACCAGCATAGTCAAAGTATCAGAATGGGACTTTTGTACTCAGTATTGAAACTTTGCAACAGAACCGCATTATTTATTAAATAATAAAATTATCAAATAAGTTTCTTGAAAAGACTAATTTTTCCGAGAGTCGAGAACTTTTATAATTTCTTTAGCTATTGCATTAATTGTAGGAACAGCCACTGAATTCCCAAACTCTTTATACGCTTGGGTATCGCTTACAGGGATAATAAAATTCTCAGGAAATCCCTGAAGTCTTGCAGCTTCACGCGGAGTAAGTTTACGAGGATTCTTATTTTTCTGTTCTATTAATATTTCACTACCATCTTTATAATATCTTGCTGATAAAGTATTGGTATATTTACTATCCTCATTGAATAATGTATAGCCAAACCCTTTACCATTTTTTTTATTCTCAGCTTTTCTACGTTGATGACCAGCCCAAAGAGCATCAGAAATTGTATATTTTTCATCAACTACTGATTCTAAAATATCCCCAACTCTCGTTTCTCTTTTTATAGGTTCAGGAAATGTAAAGTGCTCCCAATTATAGACTTGATTTTTATCAAAACCAACGATATAGACTCGTTCTCTATTTTGAGGAAGCCCAAAGTCCCGTGCTTTAAATGTAGAAGTTTCTACGTGGTATCCAAGTTCTTTTAAAGTATTTATTATAACTTTAAACGTTCTCCCTTTATCATGCGTTTTTAAATTTTTTACATTTTCAAGTAAAAATGCTTTGGGTCTTTTTTCTTTTAAAATACGAGCTATATCAAAAAAGAGTGTTCCTCTCGTATCTTCAAATCCAAGTTTTTTTCCAGCTTGGCTAAATGCTTGACATGGAAATCCTCCAACTAAAATATCATGTTTGGGAATTTGAGAGGCATCAATCTCGGTAATATCTCCAAATGGTTCTTCTCCATAATTGGCTTTATATGTTTTGACTGCAAATTTATCAATTTCTGAAGAAAAGACAGATTTGACTTTTTGGGTTTGATGAAAGCCTAATCGAGTGCCACCAATACCAGCAAAAAGGTCTATCATTGTATATTTTGCAGTTTTTAAATTTTTAAAAGGAGCTTTTTCTGGAAAGTTCATTATTGCTGAAATTTCTAATGGTGATGGACAGGTCTCTCCACTTTCCCACCTTCTAATTGTTCGGTCTCCATTTTTAGACATTCCGACTGCATCAGCTAGCTCTTTTTGCGTCATATTTAATCGGAGCCGTTTTTCTTTGATAACGACTGGTATTTCTGAACGAGATATTGAATTTTTTGCTATAATGTTCATAGAAAGCTCCTGTTAGTTGTGTTAATTAAAGGTCTTTTTGTCCTTCTTTTGACACAATTATACCATTTATAAAAAAAATATTCCAGGCGGAGGGTTTATATGTCTAAAAACTATGCTAATTTAGTAAAAGAAGAAAGAGCTAGAACGTTCGGTTCTGCTTACGATTTTGTTTATACTATATTTGAAGAATTAGAGTTTCACAATAAAGATAAAAAATATTTCTTCAATAATGCTAGTGAAATTGTTGAAGCTTTAAGAAATGCTAGTTGGAGTACGTTCCTGCCTCTCGAGAAAGCTTTCACAAGTAAGATGCTTCAACAACTTGTTAATCCTGAAGAAATCAAAGATAAAACAGGATTGGAAGCTGTCACATGGTTTGTTGAAACATTCCCTGATGAAATTTACAGTCTAACACTGTCAAATACTCAAAGCCGTAGAAGTCGTGCTGGGAAAGAGTTTGAAGCGATTATTGAACTAATTTTGATAGGGGCTGAGATTCCACTTGATAGTCAAGGAAACATTGGGAAAAAGGTTTTTGTTGATAAGGGATTAGGTAAATTAGTAGATATTGTATCTCCTGGTGCCATTGAGTATAACATTAACAAACGCAACACCGTTCTTATATCAGCTAAAACTACTCTGAGAGAACGCTGGCAAGAAGTACCAGAAGAAATGGGGCGAACTGGAGCTAGAGAGATGTTTTTAGCAACTTTAGATCAAACAATTACATCTGAAGTTCTTCAAGCTCTAGATGAAGGAAATATTCAAATTATTACTACAAAATCTAATAAAGAACAAAATTATTCTAATAAGGTTAATGTGCTTAGCTTTGAAGAACTATTAAGTATTTTAGAAGAAAATAAATTACGTTGGACAAACTTTCAGTATGCTCTAGAGGATATTGAAAATGTTCAAATATTATTAAAACAGCAAAAGGAAAAGCATACCAAACATTCTTTTGTTAAAAATTATTACGATAAAGCATTAGAAAATATAAAATAATATTAATAACACCGAGATAGTAAAAATCATAGTCTCGGTGTTATTATTTACCTTGAGAATTAAGTTATAAAGTAACTCTAGATTCTCCGAAAAACATTTTTGCTTATATATAATCGGGCAACTTGAAAAAATCACTGAGCTTCTTGTGAATATATTTTCAATATAAGGGTCAATGTGATAGAATAAAAGCAAATTCAATGAATTGGAGTTTAAAATATGCATCAAATAAAATGTCCCCATTGTGGCAAAGAGTTCACAATTGATGAAGCTAGTTATGCTGATATCTTAAATCAGGTTCGTACCAAAGAATTTAACGACGAAATTCATGAAAAATTGAAGCAGCTCAAAAAACAGCATCAAAGTGAGCTAGAGCTTATAGAAGAAAAGGCAAATAATACTTTAGAAAAAAAAGTTGCTGAAAAAGAAAAAGAATTAAAAGAGCTCAATAACAAGATTGCTAACTTTGCTAATGAGAAAGAAATTTTGAAGAAAGATACCGAAAGGGCGATGCTTGATCAAATTTCTGAAAAAGAAAAGAAAATTGCGGAGCTAGGTTCAAAGATGCAGGCTCTTGAAAGTAATAAAAAACTTGAATTAATTGAATCTAGTACAATAAAAGAAAAAGAAATTGCTGATCTTAAAGCAAAACTACAACTCAGAGAAAAAGAAGCAGAATTAGAAAAAAATTCTATCAAAGAGAAATATGAGATCGAAATCAAACAAAAAGATGAAACCATTGCTTTTTATAAAGATTTTAAAGCAAAACAATCAACTAAGATGATTGGAGAGAGTCTTGAACAGCACTGTGAAATAGAATTCAATCGTCTTAGGATGACAGCATTTCAAAATGCAGAATTTGGAAAAGACAACGATGCTAAGACTGGTAGTAAAGGTGATTATATTTATCGAGAATATGATAAAAGTGGTACTGAAATAATCTCTATTATGTTTGAAATGAAAAACGAAGGTGATGAAACAGCCACCAAAAAGAAAAATGAACATTTCTTCAAAGAGCTAGACAAGGATAGAAATGAGAAGAAATGTGAATATGCAATTCTTGTTAGCATGCTTGAAGCAGACAACGAGCTTTATAATAATGGAATTGTTGATGTTTCTTATGCTTATGACAAAATGTATGTAATTCGTCCTCAATTCTTTATTCCAATTATTACACTCCTTAGAAACGCGGCAATGAATTCTTTGAAGTATAAACAAGAGGTTGCGTTAATGCGAGAACAAAATATAGACATTACTAATTTTGAAGAAGATTTAAACGCTTTTAAAGAAGGATTTGCCCGAAATTATGATCTTGCAAGCCGTAAGTTTAAAGCAGCAATTGATGAAATTGATAAGACAATTACCCATCTACAAAAGACTAAGGATGCTCTTCTTTCTTCCGAAAATAATCTACGACTCGCTAATAATAAGGCTGAAGATTTGACGGTCAAAAAGTTAGTTCAAAAAAATCCAACAATGAAAGAAAAATTTGACCAACTATAATTTTTTATGGTTCTGTTTGGTATAATTTAAGATAGATAAATGGAGATTAAGTATGAATAACGGATCAACATGGAATAGATGGGAATTACATATGCATACCCCATTTACAAAAAAAGAAGATCAATTTAATATTTTAAAAGATGAAAAAGAAAAATATACAGACTTAAAACTGAAAGAAAATCCTGAATATAAATATGATCAATTTGAGCACAAATGGAATAAATATATAAGTAAAATTAATGATTACGTGTCTAACGATTCTTTTGAGAGGAATATAAAAGTACTTGGTATTACAGATTATTGGTCTATAGATAACTATGAACATTTAGTATCTATAAAAAATAAATTAAGTAGCAAAATTGAACTAATATTACCGAATGTTGAATTAAGATTATCAATATCAGGAAAAAAGAGTCCAATTAATATACACTGTATTTTTAATCCCGAAATAGTCGATGAACTACGTGAAGTATTTTTTGCACAAATAAATATGGAAACTGGTGATGGCACTTATTATGCAACCAAAAATAGTTTCATTAAGTTAGGGAAGAAAATTTGTAAAGATAAATCACGAAGTGATAATGATTATGAGAAAATAGGAATTAAAAACTTCACGGTTGAGCTTTCTACCTTACAAACTGTTTTTAAAAACCATAGGCTAAGAGAAAATACAATAATTGTAGTCGCAAATTCTACAAATGATGGAGCATCAGGACTCACGGGACAATTGGAACCAGTGAAAAAAAGGCTCTACCATTTTGTGGATGCTATTTTTTCAGCAACACCCTCTGATATAAAATATTTTAGTGGTAAAAAAAGTTTGAAAAATGTTATAGATGATTGTGGAAAAGCTATGCCATGTTTTCATGGTTCAGATGCTCACAGTTATGAAAAGATTTTTGAGCCCGACGAAAAGCGTTACTGTTATATAAAGTCAGAACTTTCTTTTGATGGTTTAAAACAGGTTTTGAACGATCCTCTAGATAGAGTATTTATCGGGAAAACAAGTGAGATTCTAGAAAATATCGAAAAAACAAAAAGCAAAAAAATAAAAACGTTATCAATTAATAATGTCAAAACGAAAACTTGGTTTCAAAATGTTTGCATAGAGTTTAATCCACAATTAAATGTTATTATCGGAAATAAAGGAAACGGAAAGACAGCCCTTGGAGATATTTTAGCGCTTTGTAGTAATGTTCCTCTAACTGATGATTTTAAGTTTTTATCTCAATTTTCAAAAACTCAAGATGCACAAAATATTAAAAGTAAAATAACTTTTTTTAATGAGGTAAGCACAGAATTTATTAAATTGTCTGAGATTCCAAAACCACAGACTCAAAAGATTAAATATATTCCACAATCTTTTTTTGAATCTATTACTAATGAAATAGATAAAACTGATAAGCTTAGAAAAGAGATCGAAGAAGTTATCTTTGATTATTTTCCATCGGCAGTTCGTCAAGCTTATTCTACATTTTCTCAATACAGGGAGACTATAGAAAGCTTAAAGCAAGGAGATATTGAACAGCTTTGTAATTCTTTGTTTAAAATCAATAAAGAAATAGTAAATTTAGAAGATTTGTCTAGCAATTATTCTGTCGCAATACTAGAAAATGACTTAAAAAATCGGGAAGAAGAGTTTGCAGAACATATGTCAAATAAGCCTAAATATAACTCAACGGATTATTTGTATGATGACAGTGACAGTGAGCTTGAAACATTAAATGAATTAAAGAGAAAATTATTAAGAAAAATTAAATTCAAGAAAAAATTAGAAGAAAAAGTAAGTAGTTTAATTATTGAGAATGATTATATTAATCGTATAAATATTAAATTAAATCAAAAAGTACAAGATATTAGCGATTATTTTGATAGCAATCAGGAAATTTTAGCCAAATATGATTTAGAAGAGGTCTTAAAGATTAAATATGATGGAAAAAGACTTGATTTTGTGGAAAATAAATTAGAAAAAAAGATAGATAAGATTAACAACTATTTGGAACGTCCCTATTTACCTGAAACAAATTATGCTGATGCTAGCCTTAAAGGAAAAATTAAAATTATTAGTTCTACGATAGAAAATTTGGAGTCAAAAGTTAGTGATAAAAATGCTGAACTATTGCTAGAACAGGAAAAAATTAAAAAATGGGAAAAAATAAAAAAAGAAATTGAAGGTGAGGATAATAACCCGAAAGAGGGAAGTATTAAGTATCTTAAAGCCAAACTCAATTATATCAAGGAGGATATACCAGACAAATTAGAGGATATTTGTAATAAAAGATTGGATATCGTAAATTTAATATTGAGTTGTAAGTTAGAAGTGGCCGATAGACTGGGAGAAGGAACGAAAGCCTTAAAAGAGTTTCTTTCAGAAAATGATGGTACACTTTTATCAATTGAAAGTGAATTAAGTTTGAAAAACGATTTTGTAGATAAGTTTTTAGCAAACATTAATCAACAAAAATCTAGTAGTTATCAAGGTATACTAGCAGGTAGAGAAGTTTTGAATAATCTATTAGATGTTCACTTTTCTAATAAAATTACTGAAGATGAAGTAAAACATTTTTTATTAGATATTGATAAAACAACTAAAGAACATGAAAGGAGAGGAGAAAAAGTAATTACTGACTTGTCCTTCATTACAAATAGGGAAGAGCTATATAATTATCTCTATTCTCTAAACTATATGGATGTTGAGTTTAATTTAAAAATGGGGAATAAACCATTAAATAAATTATCACCAGGTGAACGCGGGGCCGTTTTACTTGTGTTTTACCTACTTCTGGATAAGGAAGATATACCATTAGTTATTGATCAACCAGAAGATAATTTAGATAATCAAAGCATAGCTGATATTTTAGTACCTTTCATAAGAAAGGCGAAGAAAAAACGACAAATTATTATGATTACACATAATCCTAATTTAGCTATCCTTTCAGACACAGAATTAGTAATTCATGTAGCAATTGATAAAAAGAATCAAAATCTGTTTAGCTACGCTTCTGGAGGAATAGAAAATCGTCAGATCAACAAAGAAATTCAAGATATTCTAGAAGGGACTCCAAGAGCATTTAGAATAAGAGATAATAAATATTTTGGACCACCATCAAATAATTAGACATAGAATGAGCTATATTTTTCAATATTTGAGTGTTCAGAAAATGGTCATTTTCTGGACACTTTATATTTTCTACAATTTTCATCTATTTCTTTTATATTTAGTGTTCATTAACTCATAATTTAATCTATGTTCAATTATATATATTATTTTAAGTTATGATACAATTAAAGTAACGGAGGTGCTGAAATTTGAATATTGGATATGCACGAGTTTCAACTGGACTACAAAATTTAGATTTACAAAAAGACAGTCTTGGAAAATATGGTTGTGAGAAAATATTCACTGACCACATATCTGGAAGTAAAAAAGATAGACCTGGATTAAAATCAGCCATAGAATTTTCTCGGCCTGGTGATACAATTGTCGTTTGGCGATTAGATCGATTGGGAAGAAATATGGAAGATTTGATTAGTATAGTCAACTCACTAAACGATAAAGGAGTAAGTTTCCATAGTTTGCAAGAAAATATCACGATGGACAAATCAAGCTCTACTGGACAGCTCATGTTTCATCTATTTGCAGCATTTGCGGAGTTTGAACGTAACCTTATTCTTGCACGTGCTGCAGGGAGAGCTGCAGCACGTGCAAGAGGAAGATTAGGTGGTCGTCCTGAAAAGTTCACTGAGAAGGATATAGAACTACTCAAAACACTTGTAGATAATGGAACACCTATTAAGAATATTGCGGAATCATGGGGAGTCTCTAGAACAACAATATATAGATATATTAATAAATAAATAGTATGTATAAAATAAAAAGAACAAGAAAACACCTTAACTTTGTTTTCTTGTTCTTTTTAATATATTGGATGATTGCCAAATAAAGCTCCAATAGTACATTGTAGTGGTAAACTTCGTATTTATAAAAACTAAAGAGGGGAGAACACCTTCTACTAACTTTAATTCTTTGAATTAGCCTTTCTTCTATCTCCCATGCAATACATCAATAGGTACTTTAATCTTATCCCGAGCAATCACAATCCCATCAGATATTGCATAGCATTCAACATAATGGTTCCCATTAAAGCTTGTATGCTCGATTAGTTTTTTCGAACCCAAGAAAATTTGGCCTCTCTCTTTACCTAAAGCCTCTCTACCAACATTTCTAACTTTCCAATAATAATTTACTGGTAGATAAGAGGGAATATTGCTATTAATCACAGAAAAATTCAATGTTTTTCCACGTCCTAGTCTAAATTTACTTCGTATATATTCAGTAAGTTTCATACCTCTAAAACCATTTTGTATAACATCACAATCAATCTTAAGGTTAAATCGAATATCTACAATAAATTTATTCTCAATGAATTCTTCATTGGTAGCCTGTTGTTCTGATTGTTTATAGCCAAACAAATCTTTTAAAATTGATTCTTCCGTAGCCTCATCAAATTTTTTTAATGCTTTTTTAGCTTTGGTTACAAATTTACCATTATCGTCATTATAGATTTTTTGATTACTCCCTAAGGCATACCAATATGATTGCTCTTTATTTTCTTTAGATAATTGACCAAAAAAACCTTCTAATAATTGTAACTCTGTTTTATTTTTGTAACTTTCATCTTCAAGATACTCAGACACTAATGTGTCAATAAGCAATCCTTTAAAAGAAAAGCCATTATGATTTTTCCATTGTCGCATCAGAAAGCACAAGTAATTAAAAGTTTTAGAAGTATTTTTAGATTTTTTTACTGAGCATTCAATCTCTGGAAGTGGTTTTGTTACCTTCCAACATCCCCCATTGTTACTATCAGGATATTTGAAATTACCATCACTCTGTTCAAATGCTGGGACAAGTTCAATTACCCCATCATTATATTCAATTGAAACTACTTGTCCATCTCCCTTCATTTTTGTTTTAGGATGTAATTCTTTGATTATATTTTTAATTTCTTGAAGTAACTGAGATTGACCGTTTGATTCATATTTATCAAATTTTGTGTAAAGCGACTGAGGAAGTTTAAATAGCACGTCATAATCACTAGTTTTCGTAATTGCTGTTCCTCTTCCAACTGATCCAACAAGTATAGAGTAATTGTCTCTTTCTAGGTAATATTTATCACATAGCTTATTATTAATCTTAATAATTCTATTTTCCCATTTTATAATTTCCTCTTCTGAACGTTCTAAAGTTTTTGCATAGTCAATAATCATATCTCACCTTCTAAGTCTAATAAATCTTTAGGAATAAATAATTTGTAATCCTCAGTGTAATCATTATCTTTATTTTCTTTCAATTTTTTACTTGCTAGTTCAACAGCTTGATAAGATGTATGTGGTAAACCTGGATCTGCCTCATTTCTAAGTTCTTTCAATTCTAAAAATTCATTTTCAATTGTAGTAATACCTTCTTCATATTTCATTCTATAAAGAAGCGACATAGCTTTATTACGCATTTCTAAGTATTTATCTGCAGCCACTTTATTCTGTTCAGCTAATTTCTTATAATCTTTTTCCTTATCTAAAGCTATAACAATTGTTGTAGCAAGCGATATTGCAAATGTAATAGTCATGGCTATGTCCTGAATACTTGGGAAAATCTTCAAAATAAAACTCCCCAAACCAGCAGAAGTTAAAGATGTCAAAATAATTTTAGCCAGTTTTAAATTTTTTGAAAGCTCCATATATACATCAACCTGGCAAATTTGTATTTTATGTGTCCAACCAACATTCACTAAAAAAGTCTGTATTTCTTTAAAAAGATATTTTTTTTTATTTTCCATTTACTCTCCCATCATTTACAAAAAACAAATTTATATCACTATTATATCGCATTATATATGATAGTTATGAACTTATATTAACTCCCCCCCCCCAAAAAAAAAGAATTATAGAAAGATATTGCTAATAAATAATTTCTGAATTACTTCCTACTATGATAGATTAGACTATTTCTTTTTGTTATAATGATAAAGTAGAGTTTATGAACGGTAGCCCTGATTGGAGGTGATGCCATGGTTTTAGTGGCAATTCCTCACAAAACATGAAAGGCGAAAATTTTTTGACTGTTTATCAGACATTGAGTCTTATGATTGCATTCGCAACATTAATGATTCTTGTTATAAACACAAGTAACAAAAAATGACCGTTCAGCTTAGCGAGCATTGACGGTCATTTAGATTAAAATGTGTGCTACCGTTCTTAAAACGGCTACATGGGGCTTGTTGGTAGCAAGTCCTTTTTCTTTATTCTCATTATAACATTATGACAGATATTTGTAAAACTCTTAGTTATGAGCCGTTAAAAATTTTTTATTTATAGTATACACAAAAAAAGCTCAAAACTGTTAAGTTATGAGCTAACCGTTAATTTCAAAACTGCTTTTTTACAAAGATTAAGGCAAACAATTTCCAAAAGACGTGATGATTGTAGCTGTAGGTTATTATTTGCGTTACAATTTGATCTATCGTGAA
>Ga0208186_100139_pt1 | contig 10528 bp, 9 predicted proteins | sample Shrwel1BS1Day23_FD_187537 | JGI IMG/M metagenome (GOLD analysis project Ga0208186, IMG submission 187537) | Subsurface microbial communities from deep shales in Ohio, USA - Utica-3 well 1 S-1-Day23 (SPAdes) (version 2) ... | reverse complement strand
TGAAGAGCCGAACATTCGGCTCTTTTTTTCTTAAATTGTTCGATTTTATTACTGAAATTTCTATGAAATTTTGATATAATACTATTTCACAGGTTAATAAAACCGTGGGAATATAATCTTATTTATATTGACATTAAGTCAAGTTTTTTGAGTTCAAGAAGTATCATTTTTAGTAATTTATTTAAGTAGACGTTTTTTCAAATTGGTTTGGAGTGAGATAACCTAAACTTTGATGGATCCGTTTTGAATTATAAAAAGCTTCAATGTACCAGAAAATACTTTGATAGGCTTCTTCAAAGTTCTTATATTTAAATTGATAAATCCACTCTCTTTTTAAGTCACCATGCCAAGATTTAAGGCTTGCATTGTGATAAGGGGATTCTTTTTGACTAAATGAGTGAGTTATCCCATAAAGATTGAGCAGTTTCTCACACCCATGACTGGTGTATTGACTTCCTTGATGCAGACTTGCTAACTTTATACATCTGGTTACGAAAAAACGAGATACACAAACAGCCTATGCATTCTTCAAGAGACTACATAAACAATCTGGAGAACAAAGAGTCATTGTTACAAAAAAGCCTCCTTCCATGGGTCCTGCCTCAAGCACAATTAAGGTCATGGAGACTATTCGAGGGATATACAAAAAGAACCGAAGAAACGAGTCCTCTTCGGCTTTTCGGTATCTACTGAAATCAAATTTGAACTTTGCAACAGAACCGATTGGAGAATTAGCAAATTAAATATCTTTCCAATAATATAATTTACAAAGTCAGAAGAAAAGCTTGGCTTTATTTCAGATAATGTTACGTTTGGTTAACATATGGAAACGCATGTTTTTACAACGCTTGAAATGCGTTTTTTAATAAGTTATAATTGTGTCATTAGGATATCCCTTAAATTAAGTAGAGATTAGTTTAAAATAGTCTGGTGGAAAGTAACGAATGAAACATTTTATGCAATTGACGGAAGAGAGTCTAAAAGAACTATTTTTTTTGAGGGCAACTTCAGTAAACACTTCAGAAAAAGAAATGCTGGCTTCTTCACTAGGAGCGAGTATTTATTGTCCCCTAGATTCAGACAATGTTATTGAGCGCTTAAAAAAACTCGAAAAATATGGTGCAACTTCAATTATTCTAGATTTAGAAGATGGAATTGATTTTCAAAAATTGGAGTTTGCGGAAGAAAACTTAAAAAAAGTTTTAGATTATATTGAGAAGCTTGAACAAAATAACAAAAATCATCCTTATTTTTTTGTTAGACCACGTAGCCCATATCATTTAGCAGATCTTTTAAAAAGATTAGGACATTCAATGAGGTTTCTTACGGGGGCGGCCTTACCGAAGTTTGAAGGAAGCACGTCTAACAAGCAGGATGAATCTCAAAAATTTGAAGCGTCTGCTTCGGGTTATAACTATCTGAGTGTTATTAAAAAATTTAACCAATCTCTTGATAGTGGTCATTCTATTTTTTGGGGAATGCCAATCATCGAATCTGAGTCCATTGCAAACGTATTATTTAGATTAAGTGAACTGGGAGCATTAAGAGAGCTAGCAAATAAATTCCATGATGTAATTTTGTGCTTTAGAGTTGGGGCTACAGACATCTCTGCATTCTATGGTATCCGTAGATCAAAGGACTTTACAATTTACCAGTCACAATTACTTTCAAATCCCTTGATAGATGTTGTAAGTGTTTTATCTGACTCCTTGAATGAGAATTCGTTCTACGTATCGGGGGCGGTATGGGAACATTTTTCCAATAAGGATCGTTTATTTAAACCTCAATTACGAGCTTCTCCCTTTGAAAAACGAGAAAGTAACAAACTACGCACAAAATTACTCTTAGATGATATGGATGGTCTTATTCGTGAGGTTGAATTAGATAAGATTAATGGATTTTTTGGTAAAACCGTAATTCATCCCTCACATATTGCACTGGTAAATAGCTTGTATGTCGTTCCTTATGAAGAATATCAAGATGCACTAGATGTACTTTCGCGTGAAACAGGTGTAGGTACATCCGAAAATCACGATAAAATGAACGAATCTGCTCCCCATAGAAATTGGGCAGAGAAAATAATGCTGCGAGCTCAAATTTACGGTGTGTACAACGCTGGGAAAATTTATATTGACTGTTTTGAACTGGCTCAGGAGGTCTTTAATGATTAAACAAAACTTTGTGATTAATGAATTTGGTTTCCCAGACGATATTAAAAAATTAGATTTTATTGGACTAGGCTTACGAAAAAACCCAAAACGCTCACAACTCTACGTTTCAGAACTTCTTGGGAAACACATTCCTCAGAATCCTGAAAAAATTATTACTCATGCTAAGGAGTTAGCAAAAAAAATAATGGTTAGTGATTCAACTATTTTTGGAGCAAAAAATCTTCAATCTATAGTTATCGGTTTTTCAGAAACGGCAACAGCACTAAGTGAAAACGTGGCAAGAGAGCTTGGACTACCGTACATTACAACAACGCGATATCCCTTAGAGTATCCTAGTTTTACATTCTCTGAAGAGCATTCTCATGCAGTAGAGCAAGTATTAGCACCCAGCCAAGATTTTCTTCAATTTATGAAGGAAAAACCTCTACACCTTATTTTTGTAGATGATGAAATGAGCACAGGAAAAACATTTATCAATGCCTTAACAGCATTATTAAGAAGCGCAGAGCTAGAAATTAAATCAGCAAGTTTTGCCTCCCTATTAAGCACAGTGGATAATGAAAGTTTCCTTCATTTTAAAGAAACTAAAAATCTATTGAAGCTGGACTATCTATCAGTTATTGCTCTATATACTCAACAAATAAGACTTCCTGAACAGTTTCATAATAAAGCCCGAAAATTTGTTGACGAATATCAAGATAAATTAAATGTATTAGAAAATGTAGATTTTTCAGTTATTTCTCTTTTAAATAAAGAACTTCAATTCAGTTCTCGTGGGGTAATCATTCATAAAAACGATGATTCTCTTGATAAAGTTGCTCAAAAACTAGAAGAAGTTATGGAGATGAAACATAAATTTGAACAGGATACTCTTTATATCGTAGGTGAGGAGGAATTTATGTTTCCACCTCTATACCTCGCTCAAATATTGGCTGAAAAACATCCAATGATAAAAATAAAATATTCTTCTACCACACGCTCACCAATAATGGTTATGAATCAAGACAACTATCCCATAAAAATTGGCGTTTCTAGCAGTTCAACTGATGGAATTTCACGTTTCTTATATAATATTCCCAAAGAAGCGTCAGTAATATTTGTGAACTCCTCAAAAGCGACAGAAAGCCAAAGAGAATTTACTGCTCATTTATTAAGTTTTTATAAAAATTCGATAGGAGTGACAATATGACAATAAAATTAGCTCTGCCCTTAAGTGGTCCAGAGTTTGGAAGTTATTCTAAAAACGATGTTTTTTGGCTTTTAAAAAATCTTTCTCAGTATAATCTTGAAGGAGAACTTGAAGAACGTGAAAAAGATATTCAATCGGGTAAACGTCATTATTCTGAAACACTTCCTATTGAGTATCAACCCGATGAGGCTTATGTCAATTTATTTAAAAACTCTCTTAGAGAGACCAATGTAAAACTTGCTCGTGCCGTTGCAAAAGTTGCAGAGAAAATTATTAAAATCTTTCCTGAACAAATCACTTTGATTTCTTTAGCCAGAGCGGGAGTTCCTGCGGGGATTTTGCTAAAGCGTTACATCAACCAATATTATCCAGAAAGAGATGTGATACATTATGCAATTTCAATTGTTAGAGGGCGCGGAATTGATGAAAATGCTCTTCGGTTCATTTTGAAGGAGCGAACATGGCAGACTTGGGCTTTTGTTGATGGTTGGTCTGGAAAAGGAGCAATTCAAAAAGAATTAAAAAGTGCATTAAAAAAATTCTTCCCTTCGATTTATACTAGTAATTCATTTATCAGTGATTTATTTGTATTAGCTGATCCAGGTTCATGTACACCTTACTATGGAACAAGAGAGGATTTCTTAATCCCTTCGGCATGTCTAAATTCAACTGTTTCTGGGTTGGTTTCTCGGACAGTTCTTAATTCTTTAATTGAGGCTAATGATTATCATGGGGCAAAGTTTTATAAAAATTTAAAAGAAACTGATGTTTCAAATTACTTTATAGATGAAATTACAAAATTTTTCAAACAATCTCAAGCAAGCCCCACGTCCCTCCCTACATGGGAAGGATGGGAACAAGTGACGGATTTAGCTCAGGAATTTAACACAACGATAAATATGATTAAGCCCGGTGTAGGCGAGACAACCCGTGTACTTCTCAGGCGAATCCCTGATAAAATTTTGATTGATCCTGATAAACGCCAATATACTAAACACATTGAATTATTAGCGAAAGCTCGAGGTGTCCAAGTGTCCTTTCGACATTTGACTGGTTATTCATGTATTGGAGTCATAAAAAATCTAAGAAGTGAGGTAGATTGATTTGAATTCAAAATCAAATGAATTTATCTTTACTTCTGATTTAGATGGAACTCTTATCTACTCTCAGCGCTATTTGGATGAGCAAACTCTACCTACTTTATGTGTAGAAGAGTATCAAGAAAAACCACTTTCATTTATGACGATTAAGGCTATTGATGATTTAATTATTTTGAATAGACTTATTCACTTTATTCCTACCACTTCACGAACCCAAAGTCAGCTGGAGCGTATTCGTTTACCTGAACATCAATATGATTTAGTAGAAAATGGAATGCGCTTACTTGTTGATGGAGTTGAAGATTTATCTTGGCATACTGAACGAGTAAAAGAATGTAAAACTAAGGGGATTCCCAAGGAAGAAGTGGCGGAAAAACTTTCAAAAATTATTTTAGATTTTTCGAAAAATAATAATCTTGATAATTATATTCGGTTTCTTGCATCAGGGACTTTTATTTTTATTAAAGGTTCTGCTTTTGATAATCCGCAGATTCTTTTTGAACAAATTATTAGCTCTGTAAAGAAAATAGGATGGAAAACGGACGTACAAGGTTCAAAACTCTACGTCTATCATCCATTAGCTGATAAATCTGTTGCTGCTTTGAAACTTAAAGAAAAACTAAAAGCCAAAGTACTAATTACTGCTGGTAATGCAGAGACAGATTCAGAATTGGTGAAAAGTGGAGATATGGGTTTCATACCTAATAACGCACTTCTAAAATTGCAAGGAGAATCTATTACTACCACTCGCAATGAAGGCGTGGGGGCAGGCGAGGAAATTATCGCAAGTGTTTTAAGTAAAATTAAATGGAAAGGAGGGGATTAACATCAAAAATTTTTCATTTCACAAAATGGAAATAAATCAGTTGACATTAGAAGATGTTAGAGAACAGGTAGAGAATTTTTCTTTACGTGAAGGTATAACAAATGTTGAGGATAATCTTGAGTTCCCTCAATTAGCTGTTCAATTTTCTGGTGTCCCCGAAGATGAAAATAGCTATTTTAATACTTTATATGAGCTTGGAAATTCGGAGCGAACGCTATTATTAGAAGATGTATTAGATAAAAAAATTGATAATCAGAATTTCCAAAATCTCCAAAAGATATACATAGTTTTACAAGAAAATCCGAAGATTTCAATGAACCGAATTGTTGCCTTTATGCAAGGAATGCAGTTACTCCCGGAGACTTCAACTAGCGAAGAATGGTTAATGAGACGGTATATTCACTGGCTAGAAAAACTAAAAGGTGAAAGAGCAATCGAAAATGGAATAGATCAAACATTTAAAAGAATACTCACAGATGCCATCAAATGGGGATTTACTTATTTACAACCCGAATTAAGATTGTCAAGAGAAAACTGGCGAACATTGGTCTGGTATAAATCTACGATTATCAATGAAAGTCAGCGTTGGTTCATCGAGTTATCTTTACATCTTGGGTTTGATGTTGTTTATATTGATATTTCTAAAAAATATCCTTCTCCTAACTTACCGGTAACCACCTATAAAGAGTCAAAAAACTCTGCTCCCTTTCCCACTGAAAAAATTGCTATCCTATCAACAGTAGCGCGAAAAGCTTCTACAGAATTCAATGCGTTAATCAACCAAGGATCTCAAGTTATATTTAAGCCTTATCAGTTTAAAAATGCAAATTTAACGTCTTTACGTTTACAAACTACTTATGATGAGCTAAAAATTTTAGGGACATCAAATGCTTATGTTCGCCCAGCTTTTCAAGCAGAATCTATGCTCGTTACGATACCTACTTTATTTGCAAAAGTCAACGGTCTATTGAGTAATGAAGCGGACTATTGGCAACAACTGAAAGATATAAAAAATAACAATCAAAATAGCAGTTTAATCTATGAATTCCCAATTATACCAAAACCTCAGGATAGTAAAAAACTTTCTATCCAACGCGAATATGCGCAAGAATACGCGGAGTACAGAGAATATATTTTCAATGCAGATTTTACCGCTAACTCACTGATTGAAAGTATGTTTTGGCCCTACAATAAATTACCAACGGGCGCACAATTGGCATTAGCAAATAATATTGTTCAATTCACTGAAAAATCGAATGTTATTTTAAAATATCAAGAAAATCAAGAACTTTTAAAAGCACATTTATTTAGCACATTGTTAAAAATACCTGATACATGGATGAAACATTTTCAAGCGACTGACTATCCTAAAAAAGTACCCAAAATTATAGCCTTCTTAAGTGATGAAGTAGAATTTACAAGAGAAGATGCAATATTACTATCTTTTATGAATCGGATGGGTTTTGATATCATTCTATATAACCCATTAGGGCAAAATGATATTGAAAATTTTATATCTGAGGATACTTTTGATATTCATTGGCTAGAAAATTTGAAATCAATCTCAATTTCAGAAATGTTAACTTACACTGGAAAAAAGAAAACAGGATTTTTAAATTTATTTAATTAAATGCGAAAAGGAAGAAAATGGAAACTAATACAACTCAGGAATTTACAGATGGACTTATAACCGTAGCAGATCAGCTCGCTCCCCTTGGTCAAGCGCAAAAGGAATTGATGAACACGACTCAAGTTTTGCAACTTGCCTCACAGATTAATTTGAATGATCAGGTAGCTATTGCAGAGTTAGGGAGTGGTCCAGCAAATGCTCTATCAGGTTTTTCAGGACGTATTTTAAATAATTTGACGGTGGCTGAGACAATGGGTTCAACTAAGATGATGGATGAATTGGGTAAAATTATGAAACAATTCGACATTACTGAAATTAAAGAGGAACCTAAAAAAGGCCTGGCTAAGATTTTTCACAAAGCTAAAATGGATTTAGGAAAATTGCTGGCCAAATATCAGACTTTGGGTGGACAAATAGATGTCGTCTATCAAGAGCTTGTGAAGTACGAGGATCAAGTTAAACGTAATATCAAAATGCTAAATGAGTTGGCAGATGAAAATGTCAAATTTTCAATTGATTTGGACCAATACATTGCAACAGGATATGTTCTACAAAATAAAATAAAAAATGAGCTTCTTCCAAATTTGCAAGAACGTATTAATAACGGGGATCAAATGGCTACCATAGAGGTATCAAGAATGAATGCAACCTTAGAGGCTGTAGAACGTCGAACTTATGATTTGGAGCAATCTAAAACGATGGCTCTTATGACAGGTCCACAAATTGATATGAACCAAAAAAATAATACTTTATTATTGGCTCAAATTCATTCAGCCTTTATTACTACTATTCCAGCTTTTAAAACATCTATGATTCAGGCAGTTGTAATGAAACAGCAAAAGAATACAAACGATGCTTTAAACACACTACGTGAGAGAAACAATGAGATGATCATACGCAATGCTCAAAACTTAGCAACAAATTCGGTTAATATTTCAAGAAGTGCCTCCGCTCCATCAGTGTCTATTGAAACTTTAGAGAGCGCTTGGCAGGCTATTCAAGATGGAATTAAAGAAACCAGAGTCGTTGAAGCCGAATCCAAAGCTCAACGTGCCTCAAGTCGAGAAAGACTTGAATCATTAGGGAAAAATATTCAAGAGACTCAAATTAATTGAAGATGAGTTCTAATACCTTTACAGTGAAGGAAGGCCACTCGGTGAGAAATGAGTTTGGCATAATAATAGGGGAGATGAAATGGCGATTAATTTAGAAAAAGGTCAAAAAATAAATTTGACAAAAGAACATCCAACCATGGGAAAAGTAACGGTTGGTCTTGGTTGGGATATGGCTAAAAGTGGTCAATCAATTGATGTGGATGCATCAATTTTGATGATAAAATCAGGAACGAGCAGAGAAGATCAAATAATTAAAAAGGGATTATTTGGTTTGGGTAAACGTGAGGAAATACACCACATCGCGCCTGAACATGAAACAATTTATTACAGAAAAAAAACTTCCAATGACAAAGCTATTCATCATACTGGGGATAATCTGACAGGTGAAGGTGATGGAGATGATGAACAGCTCCTTGTCGATTTGAAAAAAGTATCCTCTCGCTTTGATCAGCTTGCCGTTGTCATTAATATTTTTAATGCTCAATCTAAAGCACAATCTTTTGGGCAAATAAAAAATGCTTATGTCCATATCGTAGACGAAGCAGGTAAAGAATTAGTCCGTTTCAATTTAACGGAAAGCTATGGTCAAGCAACAGGAATAATTGTAGGAGAATTTACTCGAGTTAGCGATACTTGGGAATTTAAAGCAATTGGAAAAGGATTGCAAGTTCGTAACATTGATGAATTCTACAATGAATATTAGGAGAAAATAATGGCAGTATCACTTGTAAAAGGTCAACGCACAGATTTAACTAAATCAAATCCCGGTTTAACTCGACTTCATGTTGGCTTAGGTTGGGATGCTAATCCAATGGATGGTAATGAATTTGATTTAGATGCTCAAGCATTTTTGCTTAATTCAGACGGAAAAGTTAGAAATGATGATGACTTTATATTTTATAATCATAAAATATCTGAAAATGATGCAGTCATTGCTGGTGAAGATAATCGTACAGGTAATGGTGATGGAGATGATGAATCACTTAAAGTTGACTTATCTAAAATACCAACAGATGTTAATAAAATTGATTTTACTGTAACCATTGATCAATATGATGTTAGACACCAAAATTTTGGGATGGTGAATAATGCATATATTCGAATTGTGAATGATGAGACAAATGAAGAATTAATGCGTTATGATCTCTCTGAAGATGCTTCCATTGAGACCGCTATTGTAATGGGAGAAGTGTATCGAACAGGAAACGAATGGAAGTTTTTACCAGTAGGAGCCGGCTATCAGGGTGGACTTGCAGCGCTTGCCTCTGGTTTTGGTGTAAATATTTAGAAACGGGAATATCATATGGTAATCAATCTTAAAAAAGGTCAAGGAATCAGTTTAAGAAAGGAAGCAGAAAATTTAACTAAAATTCGTTTAGGAATGGGATGGGATCCAGCCAATAATGGATTTGATTTTGATTTGGATGCCTCTGCCTTTCTTCTTGCGGAAAACGGAAAATGTACGAGAGAAGAAGATTTTGTTTTTTATAATAATTTATCAGATAATTCTGGTGCTTTAGAACACTCTGCAGATGATCGCACGGGTGGTTCAAGTGCAACTGGTGACGATGAATATATTATTGTAGATCTTAGTAAACTTCCTGAAAAATACAAAAAAATTGTGTTTGTTGTTACTATCGACAATTATGAAGAACGCCATCAAAATTTTGGTATGGTAGAAAATGCTTATGTAAGACTTTTAGACGAAACATCCGATCGAGAAATCGCAAGATATGACTTGACAGAAGATTTGCCAATCGAAACATCACTAACGTTCTGTGAGCTTGTTCGTCAAGCTGATGGCTGGCATTTTGAAACGATTGGAGTTGGAGAGCGCATAGGCTTACTATCATATCTAGAACGATATGGTTTAGCTTAATAAATTATGAGGAAACTCTGATTGAAGTAAATTAGAGTTTTCTTATTTGTTAATAAAAATAAATTTATAGCCCGTGGAGGGGAATTTTGAAATATTTTAGAGAATCTATTATTGTAACAATTATTGCATTAATTATTGCGGTAGTTTATGGTGGAGTAGACGCACTTATATTGGCAACTATTTTAGGAATTATGGAAGTTTCGTTATCTTTTGATAATGCAATAGTGAATGCACGTATCCTCGAACGAATGAGCCATCGCTGGCGTAACATTTTTCTAACGGTTGGGATGCTTATTGCCGTACTCGGAATGCGCTTTATTTTTCCTTTAGCGGTTGTTTCTGTTTCAGCTCAAATGAGTCCTATGAAAGCACTACACTTAGCAATGGAAAAAGGTAACCCAGAAACAGTGGGGACTTATGGTTACATCTTGCAACACGCTCATCCGGTGATTGCAGCGTTTGGTGGAGCCTTTTTGTTAATGTTGGCTTTAAATTTCTTTTTTGACGAGAATGACTATCATTGGTTTGTACTTCCTGAGAAACTTCTTTTCAAAATCGGAAAATTTCCAATGGCTACACCGATGATTGTATTGGTAGTAATGATGGTAATTTCGAAAT
>Ga0208186_100134_pt1 | contig 10752 bp, 7 predicted proteins | sample Shrwel1BS1Day23_FD_187537 | JGI IMG/M metagenome (GOLD analysis project Ga0208186, IMG submission 187537) | Subsurface microbial communities from deep shales in Ohio, USA - Utica-3 well 1 S-1-Day23 (SPAdes) (version 2) ... | reverse complement strand
CATGAATTGTGTCTGACTTCGCAATTTTTATTATTGTCAGAAAATTTATTATATTGGTATTATACTTAATTCAACCTGAATTGTAAAGTATAATGGTTATGTTTTCTGAAAATTAACATTTAATTTTTTAATAGCGGAAACTTTTCACAAACTTTTGAAAAAAATTTTTATCTCCTCTTTTTCTTTAAAACCCTTTCATCTAGCTAGGCTCTGAATAGTTTGTATTCTATTTCAACCAGTAAGAATATTCAATAAAAAAGATAAATTTTCAGAAAATTTATCTTTATGTTTTAATTATTTAATATAAGCCGATTTTAAGTCGTAAGCTAGACCTGTTGAATGAAATTCTAAGCCTGTGATTTTAGGATTCATTAAAGCTGGATTGGCTTGAAAATCAATTGGATTGATATATGATCCTTCATAAAGAGCTGCTTCTGCCGCTTTATAATGTTCGTCTACTTTGGCTGGCTCAAGAACATCTGGTGTTGTTGTTGCTGCTTTAAAAGCATCATCATAGGTTTTACTTGAGAATTTTCCGTCATTATAGGATTGACCTGTTGTAAAGAGTTGCAAGAAGGTAGAGGGTTCAGCATAATCTCCACCCCAACCTGAGAGTACCATGTCAAAATTTCCATTTTGCGCATCATTCAGTCTTTGTTTGAATGGAACGAGTTTTAAATTAACCGTCAAACCCGGCAGATTTTGTTGATAAGCCGTTTGCAAGAAGTTAGCCGTTGCTTCTGATGGTGCCAAATCTCCAGCAGCTTCAATGCTAAGACTGAGTTTGGTCAAACCAAGTTCTTTTAAGCCTTTTGCCCAAAGTTCCTTTGCTTTTGTCGGGTCATAACTATAATCTTGTTTGGCATAAGTTGCAAAATCTTCTCCCGTTGAGGTCTTACTCATCCCCACTGGTGTGAAACTTGTCGCAGCGGTCGAGCCAGGGAGGGCTGTTTTGACAACCTCTGCTCGATTTGTTGCTAAGTTTAAAGCTTGACGGATGTCTTGATTTGCTAAAGCTTTTTGAGCATCAGGACTTGAGGCATTTTTTCCAGACTGATTGTATTCAATATAGTCTGTCCGTGCTTGTTTAAAGACTGTATAACCCTCTGTTTTTTTATTGGCATTAATCAAATCAGTTGTTGAAAGGAGTGTAAAGTCGAGTTTTCCTTGTTTATAGAGTTGAGCTCCTGTATTAGCATTTGAAATGACTTGAAAATCAATTTGTTTAGACTTAACTGCTGATTTATCATAATAATTTGGATTGGCATAAATTGAAAAATTCTTATTTGTTCCAGTCCAAGCTTTATCTGATTTGAACATGAATGGGCCATTATAGACGGTTTTATCTGAGGATGTCCCATATTGTTTACCATATTTATCAACGACTTTTTGATCAAGTGGATAATAAACGGGTTCTGACAAAAGGAATTTAAAATATGGTGTTGGTTGTGCTAAGGTGACTGTAAATTCTGTATCTGACTCGGCTTTAATTCCTAAAGTATCAAGTGATGATTTACCAGAAATAATATCATTAGCTCCAGAAACTGCTCCCATCAAATAGGCATATTCTGAACCTGTTTTAGGGTCTACTGCTCTTTTCCATGAATAAACAAAATCTTTAGTGGTCAACTTATCACCATTTGACCATTTTAAATTATCTTTAAGGGTGACCGTATAAGTCAAACCATCTTTTGAAACATCAATTGATTTTGCAAGAGCCAAGGCAGCATTTCCTTTAGAGTCAACGCGTGTCAATCCTTCTTCAACATTTCCTGCAACATCATAAGAATACTGGTCAGTTAAAATTGTGGTATCCAGCGAGGCCACATCAGTGGGAATTGAAAATTGAATGTTTTTTTGCTCACTTCTTTTTGAACCACAGGCCACTAAAATAATTCCTGACAGAGCAATGACGGTGCTAAGCCCAATAATTTTTGCTTGTTTCATCTGGTTTCTCCAAATCCTAAAAGTACTATCGAATTTTCTAATTATTCTGAAAATTAAACGTGGACCTATTATACTTCTTCGAAAATCTAATGTCAAGAATATTATTGTATTTTTCTGACAATTTAACAAAACTAAAAAGTACCGACTCTTGTCAGTACTTTTTTGTCATTATAATTTTTCAACAACTTCTGAAAGTTTCATGATGTTTGAACCCTTGAATAAAACTTGGTCTGCTGGTTTCAAATCTGCTGACAGACTTTCTGTCAGTAAATCCAAATCTGTAAAATAGCTGACAGGTTTGTCAGTCGAAATATCTGCCAAATTTTTCATCATTTCGCCATAAAGATAGACTTTATCAATTTTTGTGAAATCAATCGATTTCAGCACCTCTTTATGAAGTTGAGCAGCTGTTGGTCCGAGTTCTAACATGTCAGCAAGAACTGCGATTTTTCGACCATTTTCATTTTTAGGAATGGCTTGGAAAGTTTCCAAAATCAGGCGCATAGCTGTTGGATTGGCATTATAGACGTCGCTTAAAAGGTCAGCTCCATTTTTAGATTTTTTCCACTCTGTCCGATTTCTGGTCAGTTCAACTTCTTTCAAAGCTTTGTTGATTTCAGCTTCTGTCAATCCATAATGTAAGCCAACATAAGCAGCTAACATAGCATTCGTTGCATTATATTTACCAGGAACTGGAATCGTTATTGATTCATCTAAAAAATTAGTTTCAAAAGTCAATCTTTCTTTGTGCTCAATTAATTTTGTAATGAATAAATCTTCACCGGGCAAACCAAAACGACTGATTTTTTGATTTTCTGGAATAAAAGCATTAATAATTGGGTCAGCAGGGGCAATTAATTCACCATGTAGACCAGCAGTAATACCCATTTTACCTTTTGCAATATTTTCACGAATACCCATAAATTCAAGATGAGCTTCACCAATTAAGGTAATAAGAGCTAGTTCAGGTTGAGCTAGTTGTGAGAGAAAATCAATATCGCCAGGGTGGTCCATTCCCATTTCTAATACTAATTTTTCAGTATCCTCTGGCATGTGTAAAATTGTGTAAGGCAATCCAATTTCGTTATTATGATTTCCTTGTGTTTTATAGGTTTTATATTTTTTAGATAAAACAGCAGCAATCATATCTTTGGTGGTTGTTTTACCATTTGAGCCTGTCACCGCAATAACTGGAACTTTTGTTTTTTCCAGATAATATTTTGCTAATGTTTGGAAAGCTGCTAGATTATCATCAACCAAAAGATGAGCTTGTTCAACTTCTTTTTCTGAAAAGCTAATTATTGCTCCATTGTCAAAAGCAATCTCGATGAAATCATGACCATCTCGTGCCCCTTTGAGTGGCAAAAAGATATCTCCTTTTTCAATTAAACGGCTGTCAAATTCAATTTTATTTACTGACAAATCTGCCAGTTGCGACCAATCATTTTTTGCGCCAACGACTTGAGCGATTTCGTGAATTGTGAGTTTCATAGTGACTCCATTATAACACAGCCAGCCAGATGAAACACGTTTCGTGTGACTGGCTTTCAATTTATTAGGACCGAATGAAACCAACCCTATCTGCGGTTATACCTTAGAATGATAATTTCTTACATCCGGCCTCCTTATCAACTTAAACTTTTTACTCTGCATTATAGAAAAAAGTAACACAGCCCATAAGCAGTGGTACTTTTTGCCTTTTTTACTGATGAAAAAATCTGTCAGCAATTAATTTACCGACAGATTCGTATTTTTTATAAGAGATGATTTTCCCGTGTTTCAAAAGTTTCTTTAGCTAAATCAACTAATTTTTCAATTAAATCAGAGTAAGACAAGCCCATATTTTCCCAAAGCAATGGATACATTGACCATTGAGTGAAACCAGGGATGGCATTGACTTCATTAAGATACACATTTCCATCTTTAGTCACAAAGAAATCACAACGTGACAAACCAGCTCCATTAACTGCTTTATAAGCTTTCTTGGCATATTCTTGTATTTTTTGAGCTAAATCTGCTGAAACTTTTGCAGGAATGTCCATTTGGATTTTATTATCAATATATTTTGAGTTGTAATCATAAAATCCAACATCTTTCACGACTTCTCCTGGAAGTGTTGCAGAAACGTCACTATTATTTCCCAAGACAGCACACTCGATTTCACGCGCATCCACCCCTTGTTCAATGACCACACGGTTATCATATTTGTAAGCTTCACTCAAGGCTGGTTGAAGATCTGCTAAATCATCAACTTTTGAAATCCCCACACTAGAACCCATGTTCGCTGGTTTTACAAAAACTGGGAAATCTAATTTTTCGACGACTTCTTGAGCAATCTCCACTTGATTTTCGTCAGCAAAAGCGGCAACATAAGGAACTTGTGGCACACCAACAGCTTCAAAAACATGTTTTGCTAATAATTTATCCATTGTACTTGAGGCAGATAAAATATTTGGTCCGACATATGCCAAACGCAAAATTTCTAAAAATCCTTGAATAGAGCCGTCTTCACCCATTGGACCATGTAAAACTGGAAATACAACAGCATCTTTTTCATAAATTGCCGCAGGTGAAATCTTTGGATAAGACTCTGCCAAATCGTTTGTCAGTAATTTTTCTTCTTCAGCAGGTCTGTCAGTAAATTCTTGTGTTTTTATGAATTCACCACCCTTAGTGATAAAGTAAGTTTTCACAATAAAACGAGAATAATTGACAGCTCTCATCACTGATTCTGCTGATAAAACTGATACTTCTCGCTCAGCAGAACGACCACCATACAACAAAATTAATGTTTCTTTTGACATATTTCTTCCTTTTTTACTGACTGCCTTGTCAGTCGCTTCTTTTTTACTGACCATTTTTAAGATTGCTTTATAATACAAAACGTCAATAATTGTCTTTTTTATTTTACCACAGAAAAAATCAAATTTCCAACCGATTCTCCACGGCTTTTGATAAGGTAACCTCATCAGCGTATTCTATATCAGACCCTACAGCTAATCCACGAGCCAGTCGTGTCACTTTAATTCCCGCAGGTTTAATCATTCGAGCCAGATACATAGCGGTTGCTTCACCATCCGAAGTTGCATTGGTCGCAATAATCACTTCTTTAACTTCTGAGTCCATTAACCTTGTAATCAAAGATTTAACATTAATTTCATCAGGAGAGATCCCGTTCATTGGACTAATTGTTCCATGTAAGACATGATAGAGTCCGCGATATTCACGGATTTTTTCCATGGCAAGAACATCTTTAGATTCTTCGACAACCAATATCGTTGTTCTATCACGTGTGGGATCAGTACAAATAGCACAAGGATCACTTTCTGTTAAATTCCCACAAATAGAGCAAAAGCGTAAATCTCGTTTTGCTGACAAGAGATTTTTCGCAAATTCATTGACATCTTGATCTTCCATGCCAATCGTATAAAAAGCTAGCCGTGTCGCCGTTTTCTGCCCAATTCCGGGTAATTTTGAAAATGACTCAATCAGGCGAGCAATAGGTTCTGGATAATACATATTTCACCAATTCTTCACTTGTAAATATTTTATTCAATTTATTAATTTTACTATAAAAGGCTTAAAATGAAAAGGAAATGCGACAAGATTTTTAAAAGAAAAACCCTCATTCAAGAGGGCTTTTTTATTTTAATTTGTTCGAAAAGCTTCGTTTGAGTAGTATAAATCGGTAATTCCAGTGACAATGCTTTGGTTTGCCTTCGTACCACTAGAAGCATTACTTTCAGTATTATCTGGCAACACAACTCCAATCGCAATCTCTGGATTGTCTGACGGAGCAAAAGCAACTGCATTATTTGCTGTTACGATAACTTGACTACCATCTCCTAATATTTTCGTACTTTCGGAAGTACCCGTTTTACCAGAAATAGAAACCGTTGCAGCGCTCATTGGTTTACCAGTGGTCAAACCACCTGCACCATGAACAACAGCATACATCCCTTGATGAAGAACATCCATATTGTCTGGAGTAATATTAACCTTATCCATAATTTTAGGCGTAATATTTTTAATTAAGGTTCCTGGTTGTCCATCATTTCCGCCCTCATAAATCCCTTGGACGATGTGTGGCGCTAAGCGTGTTCCATTATTTCCTAAAGTTGCAGCATAAACTGCCAATTGAAGTGGAGTATAGTTATCATACTGACCAAATGATTCATACAATACATTAACCCCAGAAGCATCTTTAGATTTTGCTGAAGGAATAAATCCTGTGGACTCTCCCGGAATATCGAATCCTGTTGAAGTCCCTAAACCGTAAGAAGCAAATGCGCTTCGTAGCTGCTCATAGACTTTAACCCGGTTACTATCATTGAGATATTGTCCAGCAGCAGTATAAGGAGCCCCTAACATTCTCATCGCTAACTGCATCATATAAGTATTTGATGAATATTGCAGGGCTTCAACAGCCGTTAAAGCCATTGGTGAAGCATCTCCCCACCAGTCATTGATAGGAGGTGAACCTTTAAATTGAATAGACTGCGCAGTTAAAGTGTCATTTCCCGAAATCACTCCAGCATTCCAAGCAGCAGTCAATGTTCCCATTTTCACAACAGACCCTGGCGTAAAGACACTTTGGAAAGTTCCAAGTGTATTATCCGTAATTACCCCTGTATTAGGGTCACGGTTATATCCAGATAGGGCTAGTACTGCACCTGTTTTAACATTGAGAACAACAGCATAAGCCCCTCTGTTATACTGACCATAACCTTGGGCAATTAATTGGTCCAATTGTGTTTTAACCAAATCGTTGACAGCATTTTGGAAATCTAGGTTAATGGTTAATTTTAAATCATCCCCACGTTTTCCTTTTTGAATTGTTTTCGTTCCAGAAACATCACCATTTTTATCAAATTTGACTTTGCTAATACTGTGCGTTCCTTGAAGTTCACTTTCGTAGCCTTTCTCAAGAAGTCCAGTTCCCACACGGTCATTACGTTGATAACCTTTTTTAAGATAGGCATCTAAATCTTCCGCCGGAATCCCCGATTTCTGTGAAGTAATAGTCCCCATTAATGGAGTTAGCGAATTTTGAGCATAAGAGCGATCCCAAGAAGTTCCAACCGTAATTCCTGGCAAATCTCCTTCTTGCTCCGCAATTGTCGCTTGTTGCTCTGCCGTAATACTTCCAGTTGCAATTTTAGTAGTATTAAAAGTACTTGTACTATTCATTTCTTTGAATAATTTTGCGGCAAAAGTTTGTTCCGCCGTAAAGTTCAAGTCACTATCTTTAACTTTACTTAGCTCAACTTCATAAATTTGTGAGCCAGTTAAATCATTGCCTTGTTTATCTTTCTTTTCTTTATCAGTTAGCTTGTTTGCGATTTTTTCCAAATTTTTAGCATTAGCCAAGAAATAATCTTTTTTGTCACGAGTTGTCAAATCAGCAACATCAATATCATTAGATAAAATAGTTGCTAGCTTATTCGCTACCTGATACATTTCATCTGCTGTCGCATTTTGACTACGTGTGAATTCAACGGCTTGGACAGGGATTGTTGTTGCTAAAGCTTTACCACTTGCATCGTAAATATTTCCCCTCGGAGCTCCTTCGATAATCTGAACATCGCCACCGGCGCTAATTGATTTTTCGGCATAGAAATGAGAATTCAAAACTTGCATGTGAAAAAGTTTTCCGATTAAAATCATAAACAGAACAAAAATAACGAAAAATAGAAGATTAATGCGTTTTGGGATTAATTTTGTTGGATCTTTTAATACTTTTGTTTCTTTATTTGTTTTTTTAGACTGACCGACTTTATTGCGCTTATCGTTTTTTCTTTTATTAACTGACATTTGGACTCCAAGAATGAGTTTTATAAATAATTTTTTAATTCAAAATTTGTACTTAAACATTTTACCACATTTATGAAAAGTTTTCCTTACAATTTTGATTAGTTCTAGTTTAATCGAGAAACGCAACTTAATCAAGAAAAATGAAAAGACTAAAAAAGGAAACTCAGACAAGCTTCCTTTTTAAGAAAAACAACTTAATTTCTTATCAAATAATCAAAGGCACCTAAGGAAGCAGTCGCTCCACTTCCCATTGACACAATAATTTGTTTATAAACAGTATCTGTACAATCTCCTGCTGCAAAGACACCAGGAATATTTGTTGCTCCAACCTTATCAGTCACAATTTCATGACGATCTGTCAAATCAATTGTCCCTTCCAACCACTGAGTATTGGGAACTAAACCAATCAAAACAAAGACACCGGCAAGTTCTAAATGAATCGTTTCTTTAGAGCCTCGAACTTGATAATTCAACCCCGTGACTTGCTCATCTCCTAGAATCTCTTTAGTTTCCACATTGGTCAAAACAGTAACATTAGTTAGACTAGCAAGTTTTTTTTGTAAGATTTTATCTGCTTTAAGTTCTGGTAAAAACTCAAGAACAGTGACATGGTTGACCAAACCAGCTAAGTCTATCGCTGCTTCAATCCCTGAATTTCCTCCACCAATAACTGCCACATCTTTACCAGAGAAAAGCGGACCATCACAATGAGGACAATAAGCCACTCCTTTATTCTTAAAGCGTTGTTCTCCTGGGATTCCTAAATCACGCCAACGAGCGCCAGTTGAGAGAATAACAGCTTTACTCTTCAAGGTTGCTCCATTTGCAAGACTTACTTCAATTAAATCTTTTTTCTCAAGTTTAACTGCTTTTTGCAGATTCATCAAATCTACTGGATATTTTTTTACGTGTTCTTCAAGCTGACGACCAAGCTGAACACCCTCTATATAGGGTGTTCCAATCAGATTTTCAATCCCTAAAGTTTCTAAAGGTTGGCCTCCAAAGCGCTCGGCAATCAATCCTGTCCTGATTCCCTTACGTGCCGCATAAATAGCTGCACTCGCACCAGCTGGCCCCCCTCCTACTACCAAAACATCATAAGGTTCTTTTTCTGCGAAACTATCCGAACTTTCTGGACCTGTAATTTTTTCCAACAATTCTTCAAGACTTGCTCGTCCACTATGAAATTCTTCGCCATTTTTAAAGACAGCAGGAACAGCCATAATTCCTTTTGCTTCTACTTCTGCTTGGAACATGCCTCCCTCAATCATGGTATGACTAATGTTAGGGTTGAGAATGGTCATTGTATTTAAAGCTTGAACCACATCTGGACAATTATGACAAGTTAAACTGACATAAGTATCAAAATGAAGTGAAGTTTTAATAGCCTTAATTTGTTCAATTAATTCTTGTTCAATACGTGGTGGTCGACCACTCACTTGCACAAGGGCCAAAACCAATGAATTTAACTCATGACCTAAAGGAAGACCTGAAAAAACAAGCCCTGAAACACCTTCTCTTTCAATTGAAAAAGCCGGTTTATGATTCAGATTTGTTTTCTCTTTTGAAATCAAGTCTGATAAACTTGCCAGTTCATCTGTAAATTCATTTATTTTTTGTCCATTTTCACTATCGTCTGCGTCCACTTTTAAAATAATTGGATTTTCTAATAAATCCATATACGGCAGTAACTGAGAACGCAGATTTTCATCTAAAATCATATTAAACCTTTCTGTCATTAAATTTTTCAAGACAAATAAAGTGAGTCAAGACTCACTTATTTATTTTAAATTTTTCCTACAAGGTCAATTCCTACATGAAGGCTTTCCCCATCTTCTTTCCACTTAGCGGGACAAACTTCACCTGGATGATTGCGGACATATTGGGCTGCCTTAATTTTATCAATTAACTGACTAGCATCTCGCCCAATTCCATCTGCTGTAATTTCAAAAGCTTGAATCACACCATCAGGGTCAATAATAAGTGTTCCACGTTGAGCAAGTCCAGCTTCTTCATCAAGAACATCAAAAGCCCGTGAAATTTTTTGTGAAGGGTCCGCAAGCATAGGATAAGTAATCTTAGAAATTGCATCGCTATGGTCATGCCATGCAGCATGAACAAAATGAGTATCTGTTGAAGCAGAGTAAACTTCTACTCCGAGTTTTTTCAATTCAGGATATGTTTCTTCCAAATCTTCTAACTCTGTCGGGCAAACAAATGAAAAGTCCGCTGGATAGAAACAAAGTACATTCCATTTTCCATAAAAATCTTTGTCAGAAACTTTAATAAATTTCCCACCAAGATAAGCATCTGTTGAAAATTCTTCTATTTTTTTACCAACTAGTGACATGATGTTCTCCTTTTTTTGTTTAAAACTTTACTATTAAATTATCTCAAGAAAAAAATGAAGAATCAATTAATTTGTCTAAAAACTCACAAACTATTAAATTGAATACAAAAAAGCTCCGATTTGTCAGTAGAAATTCCACTGACAAATCAGAGCATTATATGGCTTATTCAATTATGTTTAAGCTTTTTTTGGAGCCAAATAGTATTCGTTTTGAACGTTCAAATTGTCATCAAATTCGAAAACAAGTGGTGGGAAGTTAGGGATTTCAACATCCATAATTTCGTCATCAGAAAGTTTTTTGATTTGTTTAACGAGGGCGCGAATTGAGTTACCGTGAGCACCAACGAAGACATTTTTTCCTTCTTTCAAAGCTGGAGCGATTTGGTCTTCCCAGAATGGAAGAGCGCGTTCCAAAGTAACTTTGAGGTTTTCAGCATCAGGAATCAATGAATCTTCAAGACCAGCATAACGACGGTCTCCGTGAGCTGTATATTTATCATCATGATCCATTGCAGGTGGCAATACATCATATGAACGACGCCAGATGTGAACTTGTTCATCACCATGTTTTGCAGCAGCGTCAGCTTTGTTCAAACCTGTCAAACCACCGTAGTGACGTTCGTTCAAGCGCCATGATTTAA
>Ga0208186_100131_pt1 | contig 10799 bp, 9 predicted proteins | sample Shrwel1BS1Day23_FD_187537 | JGI IMG/M metagenome (GOLD analysis project Ga0208186, IMG submission 187537) | Subsurface microbial communities from deep shales in Ohio, USA - Utica-3 well 1 S-1-Day23 (SPAdes) (version 2) ... | reverse complement strand
AAACTGTCTATTCTATTATATATAACGAAATTTAAGGAAATCTAAATTGATAATTATTTAATGTTGATAAGCTGGTATTCTATTGATTTCTCAAATAAAGAAGAGACAAATTAAATATTATTTGTCTCTTCTTTATTATTTTTGACTTGAAAATTAATGCTTAATCATTTTATAATTTTGGTCAAAGTATTTTCCGTTACGAATATCATTTGTCATTTCTTTGTAAGGAGCTTGTGCGACGACATCGTCATTATCTTTGCCTGCTTCAGCAGCATAAGTGATTTTTGCAAATTCTGGAACTAAATATTTAGGATAAGTTTCATATTTTTCGCGAGATTCATGCATTAAGTCAATAAAATCATTTTGGAAGCAGACAGTGATTTCTGGGTGTTCTTCTACCCATTTCGGGAAGAAAATCATGCCATGTAATTTTCCTTCATTTGGAAGAAAATCTAAGGCAACATCAGTACCAGTAGGTTCTGTCCATGTAATTTTATAAATCCCTTCGGTTAACATCACTAATGAAACTTTTTGGTCTTTGACCCAGCGGCCAGCGACCATTCCGCCATGGATACGGTAATCAATGGTATGGTCGTTTTTGACGTAAAGTTCATATTCCCAACCATTATCATAGGTATAGATAAAGTGTGTTCCGACAAAATCTTCTAAGCTTTTAAATGTTTTCATTAAATTTCTTCTTTCTAAACATGTTTTATAAACATGTTTTAAATATATATTTATTATAAAATACGTTTTTTGTTTTGTCAAGATAAAAAAATACACTTTCTTAAAGTTGACAAATCTTATGAAAGTGATAAAATTAAGCATAGATGTAAGAAGAGTAGATTGTCTATGAAATTTGAGGGAATTGTGGTCACCGACTGAAAGCCACAATATGGAATTGCAATTGAAGTTCACCTTACTAAAGAAAGCTATTTTTAATCTATCATTTAGAGTGATAGTCTAAAAGGTAGGCTTTTGTGTGAATTAAATAATTAAATTAAGTGATAAAATAGGATGGTACCGCGGCTTTCGCTCCTTTGGAGATGAGAGTTGTGGTATTTTTTATTTTCTATTAAATCTGGCTCAAATCTCTTTTTAATAACAAATATATATTTTTCATAAGTTGAAAGGATAAAAATGAACTTACAAGAAAAAATTGAAGACCTTCGCAAGCGGACTTTGTCTGACTTACTCTCTGTTGCTGATGAAAAAACACTGAATAATTTAAGAACTGTGATGCTTGGTAAAAAGGGTGAATTGACTGAAATTCTGAAAGGAATGAAAGACCTAACTAATGAAGAACGTCCAGTTATTGGCGCACTTGCCAATGCTTTTCGTGATGAGTTTGGGGCAAAATTTGAAGCTAAAAAAGTGGAAATTGAACAAGCAGTAATGAATGCCGCTTTAGAATCAGAAACTTTGGATGTGACTTTGCCAGGAAAAGCTCAGAAAAAAGGAAGTCGCCATATCTTAACTCAAACGCAAGAAGAAATTGAAGAAATTTTCCTTGGAATGGGTTATGAAATTGTTGATGGCTATGAAGTGGAAACGGACCATTATAATTTTGAGCGAATGAATCTTCCAAAAGATCATCCAGCTCGTGATATGCAAGATACCTTCTATATCACTAATGAAGTTTTACTTCGTACGCATACTTCACCTATGCAAGCTCGGACAATGGATGCTCATGATTTCTCTAAAGGTGGTTTACGCATGATTGCTCCTGGTCGTGTTTATCGTCGTGATACAGATGATGCCACTCACAGCCACCAATTTCATCAAATTGAAGGTTTGGTTGTAGATAAAAATATCACAATGGCGGACCTTAAAGGAACGCTTGACCTTGTCATGAAAAAAATGTTTGGTCAAGACCGTGAATTACGCTGGCGTCCAAGTTATTTCCCATTTACTGAACCTTCTGTTGAGGTTGATATTTCTTGTTTCAAATGTGGCGGAAAAGGCTGTAACGTCTGCAAACATACCGGCTGGATTGAAATTCTTGGTGCAGGTATGGTCCATCCCAATGTGCTTGAAATGTCTGGTTTAGATTCTTCAGTTTATTCTGGTTTTGCTTTCGGGCTTGGTCAAGAACGTATTGCGATGCTCCGTTATGGAATCAATGATATTCGTGGATTCTATCAAGGAGATGTAAGATTCTTAGAGCAATTTGGAAAATAAAAAGGTCAAAAGACTGTGAATAGAAAGTGAAATAAAATGCAAGTATCATATAAATGGTTAAAAGAGTTGGTGCCTAATCTTAGAGCGACATCGGCTGAATTAGAACAAAAGATGTCAACGTCTGGGATTGAGGTTGAAGGCGTGACAAGTCCAATGGAAGGTTTGTCAAAACTTGTTGTGGGAGAAATTTTATCAAGTGAAGATATTCCTGACACACACTTACACATCACACAAGTGAATGTTGGAGCTGAAGAATCATTGCAAATTGTTTGTGGTGCGCCAAATGTTCGTGTGGGTATGAAAGTAATTGTAGCACTTGTGGGTGCTCGAATTGCTGATAATTATAAAATCAAAAAAGGTAAAATTCGAGGAGTTGAATCTCTCGGGATGCTCTGTGCGCTTGATGAAATTGGGATTGATGAAAAAATTAATCCAATGAAGCATGAGGATGGTATTTTTGAAATGCCAGCGGATGCTAAAGTTGGTGATAGTATTTTCTCTTATCTTGATATGGATGATGAAATCATTGAATTATCAATTACACCAAACCGTGCGGATGCTTTGTCAATGCATGGGGCAGCTTGGGAAGTTGGTGCTATTTATGGTTTACCAGTTCAATTAGAAAAGAAAGATTTAGTAGAAGCTTCTGAATCAGCAGCAAGTAAAATTGCAGTAAAAGTTGAAACAGATAAGGTTCCAACATATAAAATTCGTTTGATTGAAGGGGTTAAGATTGCTAAATCACCACAATGGTTGCAAAACCGTTTGATGAATGCTGGTGTGAAACCAATCAACAATGTAGTGGATGTGACGAATTATGTTTTGATGGCTTTTGGTCAACCTTTGTATAGTTTTGATTTTTCTAAATTTGGTTCTGATGAAATTTTGGTTCGTCAAGCTAAGGCTGGTGAAAAAATGACAACCTTAGACCATGTTGAACGTGAATTAGATGATTCTGATATTGTGGTTACCGCAAATGGACTTCCTGTAGCGCTTGGTGGTGTTATGGGTGGCGCTGATAGTGAAATTACTGACGAAACAACAAGTGTTGCCCTTGAAGCGGCTCTATTTGATGGGACTTCAATTCGTAAAACTTCTCAAAAATTTGCTTTGCGTTCGGAAGCATCAAGTCGTTTTGAAAAAGGAATTAATGAAGGAACGGTTCGTGAGGCACTTGATTTTGCAGCAGCAATGATAGTTGAATTGGCTGGTGGAAAAGTTCTTTCAGGTGTTGTTGAATCAAATGATTATCAACCTATTTTGCCAAAAGTATCAATTACTTTGAGTCGTGTTAATAGTGCTTTGGGAACAGATTTATCTCTTGAGACTGTGGAAAAAATTTTTGTTCAACTTGGCTTTGGGGTTGAAGTTGAGGGTGAAAAATTTACTTGTGAAATCCCATCACGTCGTTGGGATATTCATATTGAAGCTGATTTAGTTGAAGAAGTAGCTCGTATTTATGGCTATGATAATTTGCCAAGTACTTTGCCTTCCTCACAAAATGCTGGTGAATTGACTCAAATGCAAAAATTCCGTCGTACAGTGCGAACAGGTCTCGAAAGTTCAGGGCTTAATGAAGTTATTGGTTATTCGCTTGTAACTCCAGAAAAAGCAACTGAATTTGTGGGTCAGCTTGAAACAACAACGCTTATGATGCCAATGACCGAAGATCGTCAAACACTTCGTGCAAACATGATTCCAGGACTTTTGGATATTGTAAATTACAATCAGAATCGTAAAAATGCTGATGTGGCAATTTATGAAATTGGCAATATTTTCTTACCAAATCCAGATGATATTCGTCCGATAGAAGTACCAAACCTTGCTTTTGCTATTTCTGGAAATGTTGTGGATAAATCATATAATGGGCAAGCTGTTCCTGTTGATTTCTACTATGCTAAGGGAATTGTGGAAAACCTTCTCGAAGCATACAAAGAAGTAGAATTTATTCCAAGCAATAATCAAGCAGCGATGCACCCAGGACGGACTGCTGTCATTAAAATTAATGGTCGTGTGGCTGGTTTTGTAGGACAAATTCATCCGGCGACAGCTAAAAAATACGATATTGCAGAAACTTATGTTGCTGGTCTTGATATGCAAGTGATGCTTGAAGAATTACCAGCTCAAACTATCTTTACTGACATTCCGAAAGTTCAAGCTGTTCACCGTGATATCGCACTTTTGATTGATGCTGAAGTGACACATGCACAAATTGTTTCTGTCATTAAATCAAGTCGTGTCAAAACACTTAGCCAAGTTGAGTTATTTGATATTTATCAAGGCAAAAACTTACCGGCTGGTAAGAAATCAATGGCTTACAGTCTCACTTTCCAACCTGTTGAAAATACAATGACAGATGAAGAAATTACGGCTGCGGTCAATAAAATTACAAAAAATCTTGTGGAAAAATTGGATATAGAAATCCGTTAATTTAAAAAAGTACTGACAAAAAAACTGTCAGTAAAAATCTCTATTGGTATTTTACTGATAGAGATTTTTTTGCAAATAAATAATAAAGAAGCGAATGAAAATTTGCTTTCAGTAAATCAAGTGGCTCTTATGGAAGTGTCATTTTGTATTTATTTTAAAATTATGTTAATCTTAGTAAAGATATTGCAATTAAAATCCTGAGGGGATATGTTAGAATAGACAAAGTATGAAGAATTTAATTCCTAAAAAAATAAAACAAGTTGGAATACTTGTGGGAGCTTTACTGATGATTTTGTCAGTACTACCATCTAATCTCTTAGGAGTAACAAAGGTAAATGCTGAGAGCTCTCAAACGGAAGTCAACCAAGAACTTACAAACTTCCAAACAGAACTCGATAGCAAATTAGCGCAGGCGAATAAGATTTATAGTCAAGCGCAAGAAGCTCAAGAAAAAGTTAAGCAGTCAAAGAGCAAAATCACAGAATATGAAAGCAAAATTGCTGAAACTGAAAATGATATTGTTCAACTCAAGGCTTCTGTCGCAAAACAAATGCGGGCAGTACAATCAAATGGTGGGGCTACGTTCTCATATATTGATGTCGTTGCGTCATCAAAAAATCTCTCAGAGATGATTACACGTTTGACCAATCTGAATGTAGTTTTGACAGCCGAGGCTGACCAAGCTAAATCTTTGATAGAGAAAGAAGCTTCACTTAAAACAATGAAAGTTAAATTGGAAGAAACGCAAGAATCTCTTGTGAAAAACCAAAATGACTATCAAGGACAAGTAGATAGCTTGCAAAGTAGTATTTCATCGCTTAAGGATAAAATTAGTTCTAATAAACAACTTTTGAGTGAAATGCAAGAAAAAGCAGCATCAGAACAAAAAGCTCGCGATGAAGCATTGGCTAAATCGGTAGCTGAGGTTAAAGCTAAAGCGGAAACAGTTAAAAATACGAGCTCAAATCCACCGACAGTGCCAGATCCACCAAAACAAACTACTCCAACAACTCCTTCTGGTGGTCGTACTTTAAATGTAGAAGCAACGGCTTATGCTTTGAATGGGATTACAGCAACGGGAATTGATTTAAGTAAAAATCCAATTTGTATTGCGGTTGACCCAAGTGTTATTCCTTTGAATTCTCTTGTTGAAGTTCCAGGATATGGAATTGCAATTGCTGGTGATACTGGGGGAGCAATTATTGGGAATATCATTGATGTCCATTTTCCAACTAATGACCAAGCAATTGCTTGGGGACGGAAAAATATTCAAATCACTGTTTTGAGTTAATAAACTTTAAAAAATAATGAAAGGCTTACAGTGAAGCCTTTTTTTGGTATAATGAGAACATGATAAAAAATGGACGTATTGTCAAATCTTTGGCAGGCTTTTATGATGTAGAATCAGAAGGTGAAGTTTATCAGACGCGTGCGCGTGGTAATTTCAGAAAAAAAGGAATGAAACCTGTTGTGGGAGATTTTGTTGAATTTTCTACTGAGGAAAATTCAGAAGGTTATATTTTAAAAATTGGTGAGCGAAAAAATTCTTTAATTCGACCATCTATTGCTAATATTGATCAAGCTGTGATTATTATGTCAACAGTGAGCCCAAATTTTAGTTTGAATTTATTAGACCGCTTTTTGGTTTTTTTAGAGCATAAAAATATTCACCCGATGATTTACATTTCTAAGTTGGATTTACTGACAGAGATGCAGGAAGGCTCAGATAAGAATAAAAAAACTTTTAATCAGCTGACAGATTATGAACAGATAAAAAGTGATTATGAACAAATTGGTTATGATGTTTTTTTTGATGCTGAGCATTTGGTCAGTAATTTAGCGGGAAAAGTAACTGTCTTTATGGGGCAAACTGGCGCTGGTAAGACTACTTTGCTAAATAAAATTGCACCAGAAATGCAACTGGCAACGGGAGAAACTTCAGAAAAACTGGGACGTGGGCGTCATACGACACGTCATGTTGAATTTTTTGAATTGGCTGGTGGCTTAATTGCTGACACACCGGGATTTTCTAGTCTAGACTATGAAGTGACGAATCAGCCGGATTTAAATGCTGCTTTTCCTGAAATTTTAAGAATCAGTCATGATTGCAAGTTTCGCGAATGTACACATACGCATGAACCCAGCTGTGCAGTCAAGCTGGCACTAGAAAATCATGAAATTTTAGAGAGCCGCTATGATAATTATTTACAGATTTTAGATGAAATTAATCACACGAGGGAGACTTATGAGAAAAAACGAAAAAAACAGGGCTAAAGATAATATTTGGTTAAAACAAGCTAGTTTTTTTGCCCTTGTTTTAGCATGGATTTTAGCGATTTATTTTAAAAATGATTTGTCAAAAACAATGATGATTATTGTATTTATCCTCTTGGTTATTGCAACTTTCTTTGTTATTTGTTGGTTAAACCGTGTCTTTTTTGGATTAACTAATCAGCCCAAAGAGGATAAAAAAGATTTAGAGAGTTCACAGGACAAAGAAAAATGAAAAAACGATTGAAAACAGAAGCCTTTTTAGCGGTTATTTTTGCGCTTATTTGCCAAATCTTAGAAATGTTTGTCTTCAAAAGTGGAAGTCTGGCCTTTGTGATGAATTTCTTGACCGTCATTGCTTTAGGCTTAGCAATTATGCTTGGAGTTCGTGCGGCAACCGTTGTAGAGCATAAACGTGAGGGTGAATCTTGGAAAACAATTATTAAAGAAGAACTTCATGATGATTCATCAGAAAATAGTGGTGAATAAGTGTTTTTAGTTTCAAAAGATAAATTACTAATTCAAGTTATTTAGAGAGAGGATAGAAATGAAAAATAAAATTGCTCCATCAATTTTGTCAGCAGACTTTGGAAATTTTGCAAGAGATGTGAAACGTTTAGAATCTGCTGGAGCTGACCTTGTACATATTGACGTAATGGACGGACATTTTGTGGATAATTTAACCTTTGGAGCTGGCGTTGTTTCGGCACTTCGCGCACAAACTCATTTATTTTTCGATGTTCACATGATGGTTGAAAATCCTGAAAAATATGTGGAGGATTTTGCAAAGGCAGGAGCTGATAGCATGAGTATTCATGTTGAAGCAACTCATCATATTCACGGAGCACTTCAAAAAATTAAGAATGCCGGCATGAAAGCTTCGGTAGTTATTAATCCTGGAACTCCTGTAGAGGCGATTAAAACTGTTTTACCACTTGTGGATATGGTCTTAGTAATGACAGTCAATCCTGGTTTTGGGGGTCAAAAATTTATTCCTGAAATGATGGATAAAGTTCGTGAACTCGCTCAAATTCGGACTGATAAAAAGCTTGATTTTGAAATCGAAGTTGATGGTGGAATTGATGACCAAACAATTAAAGTTGCTAAAGCTGCCGGAGCTAATGTTTTTGTTGCAGGGTCATTTATTTTTAATGGTGAAGTTGAGAAAAATATTGAAAAACTTCGTGTAAATTTATAAAATTCTCAAAAAGTTACTGACAGCTTTTCTGTCAGTAAACTTTAGGAATTGATTTAAAGTTTTTAGAAATGTAGGAAAATAAAAAATCAAGATGGAAGTCATAATTATTATATTACTTATACTTTTGATTTTACTGTCCCTTGCCAATTTTTTCAAAAAAACTGACAAAGGAAATACGAGTCATCAGTTAAATTATCTTAATCAAAATTTATCGGAAATGCGCTCAGATATTAACCAGCAACTTGCGCAAAATAGACAGGAACTTTCTAGTAGTTTACGTTCGGTCAATAATGATTTTTCGGCACTGACAGAAAATATCAATAGTAAGTTTGATTGGCAGTTTAAAGATTTACAAAACTCAAATGAGCAAAAATTAGAAAAAATTTCTGTAAGTTTGGTAGAATCTACTGATAGAACGGTTAGTAAACTGTCAGAACTGACAGAGTCAATTACCGCCAAATTTGACCATAAATTTAAAGAATTACAAGATTCAAATGATAAAAGATTGAGTCAGATTCAAGAAACGGTCGATGAAAAATTGCAAGAAACATTAAATCGCAGAATTTCGCAATCCTTTGAACAGGTAACTTTACATTTGAAAAATGTGGAAGAGGGCTTGGGCGAAATGAGAAATCTTGCCAGCGATGTGGACAGCTTACAAAAGGTAATGACAGGTGTTAAAACACGTGGGATTGTTGGTGAAATTCAGTTAGGCCGAATTTTAGAGCAAATGTTTACAAGTAGTCAATACCGTGAACAAGTCAATATCCAAGGGGGCAATGCAGTTGATTATGCTTTGATTTTACCTGGAAAATCTGATGATTCAGAGCTTTTATTACCAATTGACTCAAAATTCCCGATGGAAGATTATCAACGCTTGCAAATGGCTTTAGAATCTAATGACAGTCTGGAAATTGATAAGACAAGAAAAGCATTGTTTAATGCCGTCAAAGCTCAAGCCAAATCAATCAGCGAAAAATATATTGTTCCACCAAAAACAACAGATTTTGCCATCATGTTTTTACCAACTGAAGGGCTGTTTATGGAAGTGGTCAATAACCCTGAACTTTATGAACAAATCAGTCGTGATTACAAGGTCAATGTGACAGGTCCAACGACAATGACAGCCGTCTTGAACAGTTTGCAAATGGGCTTTAAAACTTTGCAAATCGAACAAAAATCAGCTGAAGTTTATGAGCTACTAGGTGCTGTCAAAACAGAATTTGGTAAGTTTGAAGGTTCACTGAAAAAAGTTCAAGAACGTCTGCAACAATCTGAAAAAGAGATTAGCAATCTAATCACCACAAGAACAAATGTGATGAATCGTAAATTACGGAATATCAATGAAATTGATAATAGTAAAAGTAGTGAACTTCTAGGGATAGATAATGAATAAACTTCTCTTTCTAGTTTAGGTTCGATATCTAAGAAAGTCGCTCTTAAAAGCGGTAAAAAATTAACATATAAAAGTGGGACGTAAGAAAGAAAAACATTTATTTCTTTGGTGAAATGAAGCGCCCCTGCAAATTAATTTAACTGAGTTCGGGCTCGTAGAAGCGTGTGAAATAGGAACTGGATTATATTCAGAACCACAATTTCCATCACTTCTGAATGCTCGTACTCACATCTTAAAGGAGAAAACATGGTGCTCATTAAAAACTTAGAAATTGGCGAATTTTTTGAAGGGTTTTATCTGATTAAATCAGTTGAATTACGTCAAACTCGTGCAGGAAAAGACTTTTTAGCTTTAAGTTTTCAAGACCGAACAGGAACAATCAACGGAAATATTTGGGATGCCAATCCTAAGGCGGTTGAACAATTTAGAGCTGGACGTGTCGTACATATGAAGGCTCTCAAAGAACTTTATAATGGAATGCCTCAAGTCAATAAAATACAATTACGTTTGGCGACAGATAGTGAACCTAATCAACCTCATGATTACCGAGAAAGTTCTCCTGTTCAAGAAAAAGATCTACGTGAATATGTTCAATCAATCGTCTTCCGTATTGAAAATGCGACTTTAAATCGAATTGTACGAACGATTTTGAAAAAATTTGATAAAGAATTTTATGAATTTCCTGCTGCAAAAACTAATCACCATGCTTTTGAAGGAGGTCTTGCTTTCCATACAACCACCATGCTTCAATTAGCAGAAAAAGTTTGCGAAGTTTATCCACAACTCAACGAAAATTTGATGTTTGCCGGTGTTTTACTGCATGATATGGCAAAATGTTTAGAGTTTACAGGTGCGGAAAATACTTCTTATACTTTGCGCGGAAATTTGCTTGGGCACATTGTTTTGATTGATGAAGAAGTGAGTAAAGCCGCCATTGAACTTGGCTTTGATGATGACAATGAAGATTTATTAATGCTTCGTCATTGTTTGTTGAGTCATCATGGTGAGTTGGAATATGGTAGCCCTGTTCGTCCGCAAATTATGGAAGCAGAAATGATTCATCAAATTGATGTTATGGATGCCAATATGATGATGATGACTACGGCGACTCAAACGCTTGACCCAGGTCAATTTAGTCAACGCGTTTGGGCTTTATCTAATCGTAATTTTTATAAACCAAGAAAAGATTAAACCGTAGCGCATGGTTCAAGTGAATAAAAAAGCTGTTTTGCACCTAAATTTGAACAATTTGGTGTGGAACAGCTTCGCACTTCATGCTAGGCTTTCCACTCTCGCAGTCGAGTGGATTGTTAAAAGGGGAGC
>Ga0208186_100129_pt1 | contig 10889 bp, 12 predicted proteins | sample Shrwel1BS1Day23_FD_187537 | JGI IMG/M metagenome (GOLD analysis project Ga0208186, IMG submission 187537) | Subsurface microbial communities from deep shales in Ohio, USA - Utica-3 well 1 S-1-Day23 (SPAdes) (version 2) ... | reverse complement strand
GCTAGGAAGTTAAGTAGTTCTGTGGTAAACTGAGTCATAGGAATAAATCTCTTTCTAGTAATGTTTCGCAACTCTACTATAACGGATTTATTCCTTTTTGTGTTTACACAACTTATTTTACACTACCTCTATTTTGCTAAAGATAACAGTAAAGTGTATCATTTCATATTTATGATATAATAAATTTATGTTAATTATCGATGAAAATCTAGTGGAAATAGATGATTTGTTAGAAAAAATTATGGATAGTTTCTTGGAATTTCCTGAAATCAAGCTTTATCAAAAAGCAAAAGCTGATTTTATGGCAGATGAAACTTTGCAAAAACAATTGAAAGTTTTAAATGATAATTCTGACTACATTTCTTTTCGTCCAGAATTAAAAACGTTACAGCATGAAATTAATACGAATGAAAAAGTTTATGCCTTACGTTTGGCAGAAAATGACGTTCAGCAAATTTTAACAGATTTGACTAAAAAAATTACAAAGAGTATTTCTGAACAGATTTATGTTGATGAAAATTTACCATTGAAAGGAGGGCAGCATGGACGACATCATGGAAAACATTGAAAAAAAAGAAATTCGCCCCCTTTATATAAGAGAGCGTGTGGCGGTTTATGTTTATTGTTACTCTTATAAAGGAACTAGACAACTTAGTCGTTTTGGGGATATTGTTTATAGTAGTCAGAAATCGCACTATAGCTTACTTTATGTGAATAATGATGAAGTTGCCGATTTATTAAATAAATTAAAAGAGTTGAGATTTGTCAAAAAAGTACGTGTGGGTCATATTAAAGAACTCGACCAAAACTTTTCGGAAGCTTTTATTCAGACAAATCTTGAAGTGAAAGAAGAACTTGAACACTGATAGGTGACTAGGGAAGTTTGTGCTCACTTTAAAATAAACTTGTATATTGTTTGAGTGGGCAGGCATTTTTTGATAAGATAGTAAAAAAAGAGAGGAGTCTTGGTAGAGTTGTAGGACTTCATATAGAAGTCAAAGAAATCTGTGAAATTGATGTATTCTATAAATTGCTTTATATTTCTTTTTCTAAAAATATGAAAAATAGACCAGAGCCAAGGAAAAAAACTATGTTGGAGACTCATTATTACTTCACTCCCATTTTAGACCATTTGGAAGAATTTGATCATAATGATTGGCATTTATATCCAATTGTTACGTTACCTGCTGCTAAGCAATTACGTGATGAGGAAGATTTGCCTAAAACGATTAGCTCACTAAATGCTTGCTATGACCGCTTGCAAAAAGTATCGCTTGATTATCTAACTGTTAATTTATATGGACGTAAACAGGGCCGTTTGTTTCTCCTTTTACTTCAAGATTTTTTGGAAGAAACAACTATCTTGGACTATACAGCTCAAATTCGTCAGCAAATTTTACAAGAAATTGGGGTTTCTACACTCAACTTTCTGGAATATCGCTCTTTTGCCAAAAAACATCTTGCTTTAATTTTAAAAGATTTTCGAAAAAACAATTTCCAAACTTCACCAGCCAGTTTAATTTTAACTGACAAAGAATGTTTGAGAGTGGAAAATTGTCCTCATGCACTCTTACAACAATATTTAGAACAAATTGAAAAAACTGCCTGATAGAATCAGACATTTTTTTTATAAAAAAATACTGACAGAATGCTGTCAGTAAATATTTAAAAATTATTTTCGTAAATGTCTTAAACAGTCTAAGAATCGAACTACTTTTGATTTTGAAAATCGATATTCAACACGATTTTTATCTAAGAAATCGAAGAAGTCTTTTTTACCTTGTTTACTGTCATCAACTTCAAGTTCAAGTTCATAATCGGTATGACCTAAGTAATCATTTTTATCTAAAGCAGCAAGACCAATCGGAAGGTGTTGCTCATAACGAATGGTTGTTAAACTTCCAATCAAGGTAATTTCCTCAAGATTGATATCGCGTGCCGTCAATAATTCACATATTTCACTTAAATCAGTAGCCCCACAAACAATATTTCGTTCACCAAGAAGTTGTTGAGCTTCTTCAAGGCTGAGATCAATGTTATACTCGATATTTCCAACTTCTTGTGGAACCTTTAAGGTCATTTCGGCGGACTTATCAAAAGTTCTAATTCGCAAAGCTAATTTTTTCTTGCGCAACTTAAAATCTTTTGAATCTAAGTAGTGGTTAGTTTGTCTAACAGGGGTTACGTGAGTAAAGAGTTTTTTGAGCTGGTCATATTCAGCCAGCGACAATAGCGACTTATACTCAATCTCCAAGTTCGTACTCATTAATTAATTTTTAAGATTATTTTCAAAAGAAAACATCTTTCCTTTCAATAGGTTTAAACGATATATTAATTAAAAGTATATCAAAAGGCTGACTATAAGTAAAGTTCTGCCCCGCTTATAATGACAGTCAAATCCCTCTCAAAGCAGATAAATAAAGGGAAAAATCCCCGAAATTTAAGGAGCTTAGCTAAAAAATGAAAATATGATAGAATTGTTTTTATGAGAAAAGTAAATGAGAAGTACCGCTTGAAAGATTTCTGGGATTTCGGTTTAAAACAATTTCGGTCAGCAATTTTTGGAATTACGATTATTCTGTCATTAATTGTGACCACCTTTATAAAGATTCCACATCTTGCTCGTTATGATACGTTATTGATTTGTGTTTTGGTCATTCAAGTTATTTTGTTGGTCAGTAAATATGAGCGTATATATGATTTAATCCCGATAATGGTTTTTCATATTTTAGGAATGATTTTAGAAATTTTTAAAGTTAGACATGGAAGTTGGTCTTATCCAGATGCTGGTATATTCAAAATTATGGATGTTCCTCTCTATAGTGCCTTTATGTATTCAGCAATTGGTTCTTATATTGTTCGGGCGATAAAAGAATTTGATTTGGAAGTTATTCATTGGCCGAAATGGTTTATTTCAATTGGGATATCCTCAATCATTTATTTGAATTTTTTTAGCGGAACCTTTGGTTTTGACTTTAGAAATTTATTTTATCTCTTTATTTTGATTATTTTCTGGAAAACAAAATTTACTTTTGTCTTAAGGACAAAGCGTTATCAAATGCCAGCTATTTTAAGCTTCTTTTTAATTGGTCTTTTCATTTATTTCGCAGAAAATATTGGCTCTTATTTCAGCGCTTGGACCTATTCTTACCAGCTGAAAGCTTGGAAATTCGTTGACTTAGGGAAAATTTCTTCTTGGACCTTATTGATTATTGTTTCAATTATTATTGTAATTGAACTACAGAGATATTTTTCACAAAAGATAAAAATAAAAAATATTATTAATGACTAAAAGAAGCAAAAAGTTTGCTTCTTTTTTGTAAAAAGCTCAATCCATTTAAGTAACAATAATGTGAATAATAGAAACTTATGTTAAAATATTAGATGTGATTCTAATAAAAAAGAAGTCAGAAAACGTTTTAATATTTAAATACTCAGAAAGGAGTATGTGAGGGCGATTGCTTTTACAAGGTGAAAAAATGTTTAATTGGGAAGAATTTCTGGACCCCTACGTCCAAACTGTCGGAGAATTAAAAATAAAATTTCGTGGTGTTCGTAAACAATATCTCAAGAAAGGCTTGTATTCTCCAATTGAGTTTGTTACAGGGCGCGTGAAGCGTCGAGAATCAATCAGAAATAAAGCAAAACTCCGTGGTTATACCCGAGAAAATTTATCTGAAATGGAAGATATTGCCGGCGTTCGGGTAATGGTTCAGTTCGTTGATGATGTCTGGGATGTTCTGGAGCTTTTACGTAAACGTAAAGATTTTAAAATAATTGAAGAGCGGGATTATATTAATAATCAAAAAGCCTCAGGTTATCGTTCTTATCATGTCATTATTGAATATCCGATTGATACGATTGATGGCTTCCAAATTGTTAATGCTGAGATTCAGATTAGAACTTTGGCCATGAACTTTTGGGCAACGATTGAACACTCTCTTAATTATAAATATGGAGGATTAATTCCTGAGGATGTCAAAGCTAGATTGACAAATGCGGCGCGTGAAGCTGCACAGCTTGATTCTGAAATGGGCGAAATTCGGGAAGATATTCAAGAAGCACAGTTACTTTTTGATAGCCCTCAGCAAAAACAAGACTTTAAAAAAGAAAATGGTGAAGAAAATGAACTTTGGTAAAAAAGTCTGGCTAATTGGAAATTCAAGTGAGAAGTCTAAAAAAACACTCAATAAATTGAGCAAGATTTTGAAAGCTGAACATTTTGTTTTTGATGATATTAATCCTGAAATTGTGATTTCAGTTGGAGGCGATGGAACGCTTCTACGGGCCATGCATATGTACGAGTATCAACTAGACCGGGTACGCTTTTTAGGTGTTCATACGGGACATTTGGGCTTTTATACAGATTTTACTGATGAAGATTTATTTGAAGTCGTTGAAGCACTTTATGACGAAAATCCAGCTCAAGCCATTCACTACCCACTCATTCGTGTTCAAGTTAGTTTTACTGATGGCTATCAAATTGTTCGTCATGTGCTTAATGAAGCAACCATTCGGCGTGCAAGTAAGACAATGGTGGGTGATGTCAGGATTTCTGATTATCTTTTTGAACGCTTCCGGGGGGATGGTTTATCTATTTCTACTCCAACTGGTTCAACGGCTTATAATAAATCAATTGGGGGGGCAGTAGTCCATCCACGTGTGAAGGCCATGCAAATTGCTGAAATTGCGAGTTTGAATAATGTTGTTTATCGGACTTTAGGTTCACCAATGATTGTGGCTGAGAAAGATACAATTACGGTTTGTCCTGCGCCAGAAGATGATTATAGTTTAACTTTTGACCAATTAACTTTTGAATATAAAAATATTAAGTCAATTGAGTTTTCTTTAGATGGAACAACGATTTCTTTTGCTAATTGCGCCCATACACCATTTTGGGAACGGGTCAGTAAATCCTTCATCGGGGAGGTTGAATAATGCAGTTTGCTTTTAGAAACGAGATTGAAGGAAGCATGGTCAAATCAATGCTAGGCCGTCATGGTATTTCTAGGAGATTACTGACAAAAGTTAAATTTGATGGTGGACAAATTATGGTGAATGGTATTGAAAAAACTGCTATTTACCGTCTGGAGAAAGGTGATTTAGTTACGATTACGGTACCTGATGAACCAGATAACGAAAAATTAATTCCTGATGATGTTCCACTTAATGTTTTGTTTGAAGATGACCACTATCTGGTTGTTGAAAAGCCAGCGGGAAAGGCTTCAATCACAGGGTCTCTTCATCCGACAGGGGCAATGTCCAATGCTGTCAAAGGATATATTTCTAGAAAAAATTATCCCAATCAAACCGTGCATATTATTACTAGATTAGATCGTGATACCAGTGGAATTATGTTTCTAGCCAAGCATCGCTATGCTCATGCGTTAATGGTTCAGCATAAGTTTCGAGATACTTTAGAAAAACGATATTACGCCATTATTAATGATGGAGATTTGCCAGATTCTGGTCAAATTGATTTACCGATTGGACGCCGTGATGATTCGATTATAGAGCGGCAAGTGCGTTTTGATGAAAAATCAAAAAATGCACTGACGTCTTATGTTGTGACTGAGCGAAAAAATGATTTAGCGCTTCTTGATATTATTTTACATACAGGTCGAACGCATCAAATTCGTGTCCATTTTTCTCATCTTGGCTATCCTTTAGTTGGTGATGATTTATATGGTGGAAATCATGATTTGATTTCACGTCAAGCCCTTCATTGTCATCATTTACAATTTTTAAATCCATTTACTGACGAAATGGTTCATGTGGAATTAGACATGCCAGATGATATGAAAAACTTATTGAAATAAAAAAAGTTACTGACAGAAAAATTGTCAGTAACTTTTTATTTATTAAAATTTCCAGTCTTTAAGGATTTTAACGGATTTAATTTTTACAGGGTCAATCGGTGCTGAGGATTCCCCAGAAGAATTTGTTTTTACATCCGCTTTAGCAATTTTATCAACAACATCCATTCCTGAAATGACTTGGCCAAAGACAGTGTAACTTCCATCTAAACTAGGATATCCTCCCTTTTTATAAGCATCAATAATTTTTTGAGGATATTTGCTCTTATCTTGGATTTGACTAGTCATATCCTGAGGGTTTTGAACAATGAAAAATTGTGAACTGCTAGAGCTTGCTTGCCCTGTATTTGCTAAAGCAAGGGCTCCACGGATATTATAGAGTTGATTTGAAATCTCTGTATCAAATGTTTTCCCACCGAAGATTGAAGCTGTTCCAGTTCCTTTATTTGAAGGGTCTCCAGATTGAATCATGAAATCTTTAATCACACGGAAAAATTCATTATTTTTATAATATCCATGTTTTGCAAGAACAAGGAAATTTTGAACGGCATTAGGAGCTAATTTAGGGAAAAGTTTAATGTTGATATTTCCAGCACTTGTTTTGATTTGAACTTCAGCTTCGTCTTCACCAACAGTTGTTGAAAGTTGTGGTAAAGTTAAATCATTAAGGGCAGTACTTGAATTTTTTACTGCAGCATTTAAGGTATAATTTGTTGGATAGTTAACTTTTTGACTTGAAGAAGACGTATTTGTACTACTTGCTGAACTATCATCTGTTTTTGGGCGATTTGCAAAGAAAACTAAGAGCCCAACGACAACAATTAGGACAATCCCAAAGATTGTAAAAAGAATTGTGTTATTTTTTTTATTCGTATTCATAGGAATATTTTATCATAAAAACGAGTAATTATAAATTTATATTAAATTAATTCTTGCAATTTCAAAAAAAAAGGTATAGAATATAGAAAAATCACGAAAGGAGAATCACGAAATGAATTGCTCATTGCGCCATCATCATTTGCATAGATAAGAGTTGTGTCATACAGTAGGTATAGATACAGCTTTAGAGTACGCTCAAGTATCTATGCCGGTGATTCTCAAGAGACCGGTTGTAAAGACAACTGGTCTTTTTATTTGTTCGTGCTCTGGTTTGTAAAAAAAACAAGAGATTAGAAAGTAAAGATTATGGAAAATCAAAATCAGGTCAAGCGCAACCTCAAACAGCGCCACATTACTATGATTGCTTTAGGGGGAACAATTGGAACAGGTTTGTTTTTAACCTCAGGAGCAACAATTAGTCAAGCGGGTCCTTGGGGAGCAGTCCTTGCTTATTGTTTTATTGGAATCATGGTTTATTTTGTAATGACTTCACTGGGAGAGATGGCGACTTATCTGCCTACCTCTGGTTCATTTTCTGACTATGGTGGGCGTTATGTTGACCCTGCCTTTGGATTTGCACTAGGTTGGAATTATTGGCTAAATGGAGCCATTACGATTGCCGTGGATTTAACGACGGCTGGATTGATTACTCAGTTTTGGTTCCCACACCTTCCTTCCTGGATTTTTTCAGGAATTGCGACAGTTCTAATTTTTATCATTAATGTTATGGCAGTTGGTGCTTTTGGGGAAACTGAGTATTGGCTATCAACGATTAAAGTGATTACGATTGTTCTCTTCTTAGCTATTGGCCTACTAACAATTTTTGGAGTCTTGGGACAAGGAAATGTTGATGTTGTTGCCAATTTGACAGCAGGAAATCATGGCTTTGTTGGTGGAATTTCAGGTTTTGTTGGCGTTTTACTCATTGCAGGATTCTCTTTCCAAGGAACTGAAATGTTAGGAATTACTGCAGGAGAATCTGAAGACCCAGGGAAAACGATTCCTAAAGCAATGAATTCTATTTTCTGGAGAATCTTACTCTTTTACATCTTTTCAATTATTGTCATAGCAGCTATTATTAATTTCAAAGACCCTCGTTTGTTGAACCCAAGCTCAACAGCTGTCATGAGTCCATTTACCATAGTCTTTAAAAATATTGGATTTGCAGTAGCAGCATCAGTGATGAATGCGGTCATTCTCACCTCTGTCATTTCGTCAGCAAATTCAGTGATGTACGCTTCAACTCGGATTCTTTATTCTTTAGGTCAAGAAAAGGGAGCGCCAAAATTCTTTGGTCGCACGGCTAAAAATGGAATTCCTTTTTATGCGCTTCTAGCAACGACAATCATTTGTTTCATTGCTTTCTTAACGGGAATATTTGGAACGCAAATCTATCTTTTCTTGATTGATTTGTCCTCACTGACAGGATTTCTTGCTTGGCTTGGAATTTCTGTCAGCCACATTCGTTTTAGAAGAGCTTATATTGCTCAAGGAAAAAAATTGGAAGATCTTCCTTACAAAGCAAAATGGTTCCCATTTGGACCAATTGTGGCGCTCTTGATGACTGGAGCCATCGCAATTAATCTTGACCCAGCCATGCTCTTTAGTGAGCACTGGGGCGAAGGATTAGCTTTATATGCGGCTATTCCGATTTTCATTGTTCTTTATTTTGGTTATAAATGGAAGTATAATACAAAAATTATTCCACTTGAAGAAGTCGATTTAAGTCGAGAAAAATAATATCTGAATCACAATTCTTATAGAGTTGTGATTTTTTATTTATAATATAAAGAGCAGTAAGTCGAAATAGACATCAATATAGTACAAATACTACTATTAATAAAGAATAAAATATAGAATACACTTACAGAATATTTACCAATTGAAAGAGGAAATGGGATGAAATTTATCGCCATTGTAGGGACCAATGCTAGTTTTTCATATAATCGAAAACTGCTTTGGTATATGAAAAAACATTTCAAAAATCAAGCACAAATAGATGTAGTGGAAATTACAGATGTTCCACTATTTTCTGAGGATACAAAAGTATTTCCTCAATCAGTAAAGAAAATTGCTCTGGCGATAAAAGATGCCGACGGGGTAATTTTTTCCACTCCTGAATATGACCATGCCATCACCGCTGCTTTGAAATCCTTAGTTGAATGGCTCTCTTGGGGGAAAAATCAGCCATTGAACAATAGACCAGTCATGATTGTTGGGGCCTCGTTAGGAAATATGGGAACCGTTTTTGCTCAAGAAAATCTTCGCCAAATCTTAAGTTCACCAGGTCTTGATGCTTTTGTTTTGCCTTCAAATCAATTTCTCTTGGGGCGTGCCACCGAAGCTTTTGATCATCAGGATAATCTGATTGATGAGCATACGATTAGCTGGTTAGAGCATTGTTTTAGTAATTTTATGCTTTATAGTAAGACAATAAAACCGATGCGCTTGGAGATTCAAGATGAAAAAGAGTTTGAAAAAAAATCGAAAGCTAAAGAGGAAAAACAAGCTGCTGCTGATGATGAAGATTGGTGGATTGAAGACACGAGTCTTGGTTTTCCTCTCCTTTCGGATGCAGATACGGGAGCTACCGAAAATGAAGAAGTGAATGAGCCTGAAATATCAGCCTATACTCAATTTCTTGAGGAAGATTTGTGGCCCGATGATATTATGGACTCAAAAGGGACTTTTGAAAACGAATGAAATCTTTAGAAAAAAAAGCGGCAAACAAAATTACAAAATCTTATCGAGCATTAGGAACAGTTATTGATTTAACAATCTATGGTTGCCAAGACGAAGGAATTTTAGACCAAAGTTATCAATTAATCAAATATTATGAAGATATTTTTACTGTAAATCGAGAAAAATCTGAATTAATGACTGTTAATCAGATGGCAGGAATTGAAAGTGTACAAGTTACTGAACCTATCTATCAACTGACAAAAATTTCCTTAGAAAAAAGTAAAGAACATTTCGGATTTAATGCAGCAATTGGGCCTTTAGTTAAACTTTGGCACATTGGTTTTTCAGATGCTAAAGTACCAAGCCAAGCAGAAATCTCTGAAAAACTAAAACTTATCAATCCTGATGAGATTGTTTTAAAGGATGAAGAATTTTCAATATTTCTTCCTAAAAAAGAAATGGAAATTGATCTAGGGGCAATAGCAAAAGGTTATATTGCTGATCGGATCAAGGATTTTTGGAGGGCTTATGGCGTCTCGTCAGGCATCATTAATCTAGGCGGAAATCTTCTATTAATGGGTGAAGCACCCCATCAGACAAATAAAAAATGGCGCGTTGGAGTTAAAAATCCACTAAGTAGTCGCAAAGAACCTATTTTACAGATTTTGACTGAGGAAAGTTCAGTTGTAACCTCAGGAATTGCTGAGCGTTATTTAAAAGTCAATAATAAAAGTTATCATCATATTATTGACCCAGAAACAGGTTATCCTCACCCCAATTCACTTGCAAGTGTCACGGTCTTATCGAGAAAATCCATTGATGGAGAGATTGAAACGAGTAGATTATTTTTTGCTGACGGACCAATTGAAAATTGGCTGATAGAGCATCCAGAAGTTTTTGGAGCAATCTTTATTAGTAAGAATAAAAAGATAAAAACGGTTGGTATTCCTAAAAATCAAATATATATTGCTGATAAAAGTTTTGAATTTGAATAAGAAAACAAGAGCCTGTCAGTAATTTTGAAGATATAAATTTACTGACAGAAATAAAAAAACCGCCAAAAGCGGTTTTTATTTTTTATTTCATGGTTGGGAAAAGCAAAACGTCACGGATTGAAGTTGTGCCAGTAAAGAGCATCACTAAGCGGTCAATCCCGATACCGAGTCCACCTGTTGGTGGCATACCGTGTTCGAGTGCTTCAACGTAATCGTAATCGACACCAGTCGCTTCATCATCCCCAAGTTCTTTAGCTTTGGCTTGAGCTTCAAAACGTTCCAATTGGTCAATTGGGTCATTCAATTCGCTGAAAGCATTGGCGTATTCTTTACCGTTGATGAAAAGTTCAAAACGGTCAGTAAAACGTGGGTCTTTTTCATTCATTTTAGCAAGTGGTGAAATTTCTTTTGGATGACCAAAAACGAAAGTAGGTTGAATCAAAGTTTCTTCAACATATTTTTCAAAGAATTCGTTAATGATGTGACCAACAGAAGTGAAATGTTTTTCAACATGAAT
>Ga0208186_100128_pt1 | contig 10926 bp, 8 predicted proteins | sample Shrwel1BS1Day23_FD_187537 | JGI IMG/M metagenome (GOLD analysis project Ga0208186, IMG submission 187537) | Subsurface microbial communities from deep shales in Ohio, USA - Utica-3 well 1 S-1-Day23 (SPAdes) (version 2) ... | reverse complement strand
TCAAACTATCGACAACCAAGTTCGCCCCAAATTGTTTCTCAGACATTTTTTATTTTACCTCTATTTGTTCTAATTCATATTTCATAATCTCTTGGATTACTTCACAATCATTTTATCAGATAATAGACCCTTTTACAATTATTTTGACGCAAGTTTGTGAATTTTCTAGCTTACAATAAAAATAATTACTGACAGCTTTGTCAGTAATTATTTTTTAAGTCTGTCAGCAAATTTCTCATATTTTCATCATCTGGAACGAGTTCCAAATATTGTTCAATAATTGGTTCTGTTTTAGAAATTTGACCAATTTCTTTAAGAAAATCAATATAGTCTTCTAAAAACTCTGGATTCTCTGACAAGTTGGTTTGGATGAGTTCTTCATACAGAGCAGTCGCTTCAGAATCATTTTCTAAAGCTTTATGTGCTCCTGCAAAAAGCCATTTAGCTAATAAATGTTCATCTTCTAAAAGTTCTTCAAGATTAATGACCGCTTCAAAATCTTCTTCATTAAAGTACAAGTTAGCAAGTAGAAAGACAGTTTCATCATGTAACTCTGGTAAGTTCAAGGCATCCATGAGGTAACGTTCTGCTGCTGCTTTATCTTTTAATTTGAAACTAATTTTTGAGGCGAAATGAAGTAAAGGAACGGCATTTGGATTTTTATTCAAACCTTTCTGCGCCATTTCTAGTGCAGCTTCAAATTCTTGATTGGCTTCCAATGTTTGAGCATAAGCTAACTCATAGTTCAAGAATTCAACATCCATTTTCTCTAATCGTTTGAAATTAGCAATAGCTCTTGTTTCGTTATGAATTTCTCCATAAAGAAGAGCGATTTTATATAAAGTTTCAGGTTTTTCATCAAATTCAAATGATTTTTCAAGAAATGAAATGGCATTCTCAAAATTACCTAATTGAGCATAAGAATCGCCAATTCTTTGGTAAATAGATATTTTTGTTTCATGCAAAATTTTACGTTCTGAAAGTTTGGCATACTCTGTAATTGCGGCTGAATAATCACCTTGTTCAAAATAAGATTCAGCCAAAGCAAAGGTGATAAGCGGAGAATCTGATAATTCTCGTGCCTCTTCTAATTTTGAAATTGCTGTTTCAAAATCACCTTCATACTGATATAAATCAGCAATTTTAACGAGTGCAGCAATATAGTTTTCATCGTCTACTGGAATTTGATAAAGATAGTTCAGAGCTTCATCTAAATTACCATTATCTTCAGCTATCTCTGCTAAATTAATCAGATAATCCGTTGACTCTGGGTGTTCAGACATGATTTGGTCATAAATTTTTTGACTTTCATCAATAAAACCCATCATTTGCAGATATTCGGCAAGGTCCGCCAACATTTCATTATTATCATTTTTTAATGCTTTTGCAAGTGAATTTTGCATTCCAATCAGGTCTCCCTGATGTAAAAAGTCAATTGTATCTTCTGAATATGACATTTTTCTCCTTATTTTTTATTCTATTAATTACTCTTTAGCTTCTTCTGTAGCTGTTTCTTCACGATAAAGGACTGAAATTTCACGATACCATTCATAAACGTGAACAATAATCACTTTGAGTGTTGCATAAAATGGAATCGCAAGTAGAACTCCCCAAACTCCTAAGATTTGACCAGCTGTCAGTAAAACAAATAAAATCGTAATCGGATGGATTGACATTTGTTTTCCAAGAACCAAAGGAGAAATAAAGCGCCCTTCAAGAGTTTGCTCAATGATAAGAACAATGATTACTTTTACAAGCATCAAAGGTCCACCAATCGCTAAACCAACGATTACCATTGGAATAGCGGCTAAAAATGAGCCTAAAAATGGAACTAAGTTCAAGAAACCTGCTGTAATTGCCAAGGCTACTGCATAGCGCAATCCAATAATTGGTAACCCGATCATGAACATAATGGCAACAGCAATGGCAACTAAGACTTGACCACGCACATAATTTGAAAGTTGACTATTAATTTCATGCAAGACTTTTGATGTTTCTTTACGCCAATCATTGGGCAATAAATGAGTGATAAAGCCATTTAATCTTTGACCATCTCTTAACAAGTAAAAAAGAACAAATGGGAAGACAATCAAAGAAATCAAAATACTTGTAGTTTTACTGATGAGATGTGAAAGAGTCGTTACGGCATTAACAGAGAAAGTTTTTGACCAATCAATCAATTGATTCCCAATTGATTTGGCAAATTGGTCAACTTGTGGTCGGAATTGCTCAAAGTGTGGATTTTTTGCTAAAGCATTAATCTCTTTTTGGGCAGTGTTAACATAATGAGGGACCGATGACGCGAAATTGTCTACTCCACTGATAACATTTGGAATAGCAACAATTAAGCCCCAAGCAATCAAAGCTGCGATAATTAAGAAAAGGACAATAATTGTCAGCACACGCGGAACTCGTCTTTTTTCCAAAAAATCAACAATTGGGTTAAGAAGATAATAAAATACGGCTGCCAAAATAACGGGCAGCGAAATGACTGTAATAAATTCTCCGACAGGTTTAAAAATGAATCCAACTTTATTGAGTAATAAAATATTCAATAAAAAGAGAAGGACAATCGCTAAACTTGCAACGACTTTATTATTAATGAACCACTTGAAAAACCAAGAGGCTTTAAAACTGCGGTGTTGTTCTTGTTCCATAATTTTTCCTAATTCTTATTTTAGAATTACTGACAGACTTGTCAATAAGTTCCAAGAGGAGCCTGTCAGTAATTTTTTTCAAGTTCATAATATTGAATCTGTAAAAAAATCTTTTTTTTATTAATTTTCCAACCATTTTGATTGAAAAGTTCTGTCAGTTCTTTTGGCTGATAGACTTTCACGTCTCCTTCTGTCGAGAAACGGTTAATCCACCAATTATAAATTTTTGTGATAAATGGAATGTGAATTTCTGCAATCACTAATCTTCCATTGGGGCTGAGCAGGCATTCAGCTTCTAACAAAAAACGCTCAGGTTTTGGGAAATGATGGAAGCTAGCCGAACAAATAATCAAATCAAAGCTCTCGTTATCAAAAGGAATTTCTTGAGCAGAACCTTGTTCAAAAGTAAAATATGGGTACTGAGCTTTGGCAACTTTAATCATTTCTGACGAAATATCCAAGCCACTACCGACAATTTTCTTTTTATCATTTAACATCGCCAGAAGCTTTCCGTTAGCACAACCGATATCCAAAATCTTAGAATTTTGTTCAAATTTTAGATTTTTAAGGATAAATCTTTTAAAAAAGCTGGCCAAAAACCCATCAAAACTATGGTCAAATTGGCTGGCGATACGGTCATAAAAATTTTCTGATTCTCTTTCGTAATCATGAAATTTAGGAACCATTTTAGGCCTCCGTCAGTGGTTTTGCAAACTCAGAAATTAGTGCTTCAGCACATTTTAAACCATCAATCCCAGCCGAAACAATTCCACCGGCAAAGCCTGCTCCTTCTCCTGAAGGATAGATTCCTTTAGTTGAAACTGATTGAAAATTTTCTTCATCACGATTAATTCTGACGGGTGAAGATGAACGCGATTCAACACCAGTCATCACTGCATCAGAAAGTGCAAAACCGTGCATTTTTTTATCTAAGCCAACAATCGCTTCTCGCATAGATTGTGTAACATAGTCTGGGAATAATGATTCAAGATTTGTTGGTTTTACTCCTAGGGCATAACTTGGTTCAACCGAACCCATTGCTTTGGAAGCTTTTCCGTCAAGGAAATCTCCAACAAGTTGTGCAGGAGCCTGATAATTAGAACCGCCTAATTCAAAAGCTTTTTGTTCTAATTCTTTTTGAAATTCAACTCCAGCAAGAGGATGATTACTTGGGAAATCTTCAGGGAAGACTTGGACTAAAAGTCCAGAATTTGCATTTTTTTGGTCTCTGGCATGTTCAGACATTCCGTTTGTGACAAGTCCACCTTCTTCTGAGGCAGCCGGAACAACGAGTCCTCCTGGACACATACAGAAAGTATAAACGCCTCGACCTGATGATGACTTGTGAGTTAAACGATATTCTGCTGCACCTAAACGTGGATGATCAGCAAATTCTTTATATTGAGCCTTGTTAATCAATGACTGAGGATGTTCAATTCTAACTCCAACAGCAAAGGGTTTAGCGGTAATTGTTACCCCTTTATCATAAAGTTCTGAAAAAGTATCACGAGCTGAATGACCGATGGCTAAAATTGCATGATTTGTTTTAACGATTTTTCCGTCAGCAAGTTTTACTGCTTGTAATTGTTCATCTTCAATTAAAAATTCTTCAACTTGAGCATCAAAATAGACTTCCCCGCCCAACTCGATAATTTGTTTTCGGATATTTTTAACGATATCACGTAATAAATCTGTCCCGACATGAGGATGTGCCTTATAAAGAATATCTTCTGGGGCACCAGCTTCAACAAACTCTTCTAAAACCTTGCGTCCACGTAAATCACGAACACGACTGGTTAATTTTCCATCAGAAAAAGTCCCTGCTCCACCTTCACCAAATTGAACATTTGATTTTGGATTAAGTTTCCCCTCAAGCCAAAACTTGTCAATTGATTTTACACGTTCATCAACTGCTTGACCACGTTCTAAAACAATTGGACGATAACCATTTTGAGCCAAAAGTAAAGCAGCAAACATTCCAGCAGGGCCAAATCCAATGACGACTGGGCGGTTGACCATTTTTTTAGTTCCAAGTTGCGGATTAACATAGTCTAGTTCTGGTGCTAAAGAAACATTTTTAATTTTTTTAGACAGTATTTTGGATTCATCTTTAAGTTTAATATCAACAGTATAGATAAAATCAATTTCGCCTCTGTGTCTTGCATCAATTGATTCTTTATAAATTCGATAATCGAGCAGGTCAGCTTCTTGAAGCCTTAATTTTTTTAAAACAAGACTTTTAACTTTACTGACAGGTTCGTCAATTGAAATTTTGATTTGTGTTATGCGAATCATGATTTTCTTTCTATGGTTAGGATTTTCTAAAATACTATCCTCTTTTATTTTTTATTAAAACGAGCAACAAGTTCAATATGATGCGTTTGTGGGAATAAATCAACTGGTTGAACTTTATCTAAAATATAGCCTTCGTTTTCAAAACGTACAACATCTCGAGCAAAGGTTGCAGGATTACATGAAATATAAACGATTCTCCGAGGATTAGTTGCTGTTGCTGATTTAATAAAAGTTTCATCGAGCCCTTTTCTTGGTGGGTCAACAAAAATAACATCAGGTTTTATTCCTTCATCAAGCCACTTGGGCATAATTTTTTCTGCTGTTCCTACTTCATAATGTGTGTTCTCAAGTTCATTTAATTGAGCATTACGTTTTGCATTTTCAACAGCAGCCGGAACAACTTCCATCCCATAAACCTCAGCGACTCGATCGGCCATGCTGATTCCGATTGTTCCAATACCAGAATAAGCATCGATAACAATATCTCCTGGTTTTAATTCTGCGAATTCAAAGGCTGTTTCATAAAGTTTTTCAGCTTGTGGAGTGTTGACTTGATAAAAAGCTGGTGCAGAAATTTGATAAGTTTTGTCCAACATCAAATCTGTAATAAAATCTTTTCCATACAATAAAACGAACTCTTTACCTAAAATAAATGAGCCAGTTCCATTATTAATATTGAGTTGAACAGATTTAATATTAGTAAAATGCTCCACTAATTTGTCAATTACCAAATCAACATTTTCTGGAAGTTTTTTACTGGTTACAACAAGGCTAACCATCATTTCACTTGTATGAAAACCTCTTCTAACCACAATATTTCGTAGCCAACCTTTGCGCGTTTTTTCATCGTAAGCTTGTAAATTAATTTTCCGAAACTCATCACGCAAAAAAAGGACAACTGCATCAATTTCAGGATGTTGAATATAAAAATCTTCGACTGGAATTAATGAGTGAGAATTTTTTCTATAAAATCCAGTAGTTAAAATCCCATTAACCATTTGAACAGGAATCTGTGCCTTATTTCGATATTTTATCGTTTTAATAGATTCAATAACTGGAGAAACAGGGAAATCTTCCTTCCCAGCCGTTTTTCTTAAAATATCAACGACTTGCTTTTGTTTAAATTTTACTTGTTCATTATAAGTCAGATGACCAAAGTCAGCAATCCCAGTTCTTAAATAATCAAGATTTAACTGAGTCGTGCGATGCTCACTTTGGCTTATAAATTCATCCACACGCCCAAAACCAAATGATTTTCCAACTTTAAGAACGCGCATTTTTATCCGTTCACCAGGTAAGGCATTGTCTACAAAAAATGGGTAAGAATCAACTTTAACCACTCCTTGCCCTTCATGTGTCAAATCAAGGACTTCTGCTTCAAATATATCGTTTTTCTTGAAATTTGTCATGTCCATATTATAACATAGTATTTCAATAAGGTTCAACAAACATCACTAAAAGCTGAATAATAAAGAAGTTACTCAACTGTCTTATCCATAACTGCTCTGATAATCGCTTCTCTACTCTGAATTGCTTTATCTTTATAAAGTCGCTCGTGATTTTTAACCAAAATTTCACAAATATATAATTGTGAGATTTTTCCAGTGAGTGAGCCTCCATCAAAAAACTCCTCATTCACTGTTTGCAAATTAATATCAGAAAGTTGGGCAAGTGGTGAATAATCTGAGCTGGTAATTGTAATAATCTGAGCTTTTTGTTCTTTGGCAATCTTAATGGATTCAAATAATTCTAATGTCTTACCGGATAATGAAATGCCAATGATTAAATCTGTCTTTTTTAATAGGTCAGCTGTTTGCAATTGAAAATGAGAGTCACTAATTGCTTTAACTGGAACTCCAATACGAAGAAACATCGCTTCTAAATCTTTCGCAGTATTGCCGCTTAAACCTACCCCAAAAATATAAATAGCCGAAGCTTCAGAAATTAATTTTGAACTTTTTTCAAATTGTTCTAAATCTAATTTTGATTTTGTTTCATGAAGAATCTCAATAATACTATTTTCATTCTCATCAAAAAATAAGCTCAGATCTGTTCTATTAGAAGACTTTTGAGAATAACTTTCCTTAGCAACTTCTATTTTAAGATCTGAAAATCCTGAATAACCCAATTTTTGACAAAATCTTACTATGGTTGCATCGCCAACCTTGATTGCTTTTTTGATATCATTCATTGTTCCATAAACAATACGCTCCTTTGAAGCTAATACATAATTTGCAATCTTCTTTTCTGATTTAGTAAGTAATTCATATTTTTCTTTAATGACTGTTTCAATTTTCATAATTTTCCTTTGGTAATTAACTCATAATTTCTTGTATCTTAAATTTATTTTATCATAATTGACAAAAATGTAAGCGTATGCTATATTAATTATGGAGTAATTATCCAAAAACAGATTTTATGGAGGGTAAATGGAGAATGAATAAAGAACAATTTTTAGAAAAAATAAAGGGTGGAATAATCGTATCTTGTCAAGCCTTACCCGGTGAACCATTATATTCTGAAAATGGAGGAGTTATGCCTTTGATGGCAAAAGCTGCTGAACAAGCTGGAGCTGTCGCTATCAGAGCAAACTCGGTCAGAGATATAAAAGAAATTCAAAAAGCGGTAAGTTTACCCATCATAGGTATTATTAAAAAAGATTATTTGCCTCAAAAGCCCTTCATTACAGCGACTATGAAAGAGATTGATGAATTAGTTGCTACTTCTTGTGAGGTAATAGCCTTAGATTGTACTCTGAGAGAACGTCATGATGGGCTAACTATTAATCAATTTATCAAAAAAATCAAAGAAAAATATCCAACTCAACTTTTAATGGCTGACTGCTCAAATTTTAAAGAGTGTGAAAATGCTTATTCTGCTGGAGTAGACTTTGTTGGAACTACTCTCAGTGGCTATACAGAAGAAAGTAAAAAACAAGATGGACCTGACTTTGAATTACTTGAAAAGTTAGTTGAGGCAAAAATTCCCGTTATCGCTGAAGGAAGGATTCACAGTCCCGAACAGGCACAGTATGTCCAAAAAATTGGAGTAGACGGAATGGTTATTGGTGGTGCAATTACTAGACCTCTTGAAATCGCGTCTCGTTTTGTTCAAGCAGTTGAATCAGTTGAAAAACTATAATCACTTATCTATAAAATCATTAAAGCAAGAATATAAAATTAGAGTAAATAAAAAAACATTATCTAACTGATAATGTTTTTGCATTTATTTCTCGTTTGTATTTTCTTTATTGAGCTGTGACTTCTCCCAATTATTTACTAATATTTTTTTGTATTGAGGACTATCAGTCATTGCTCTCACGCTATACTGTCTTAACTTTGTAAATGAGAACCCTGAAACTAAGAGCAAACAAGAAATGAGTAAGATAAGCTTTTTACTTCTCATTTTTACTTCTTTTGAAAAGAATGCTCTAATAATCAAAATCAACAAAATACATATACTTGTCGGAATAAGAAATCTGAAACTTGTGAAGGGAGCGATTCCTAAGAATTTTGTCACGGGTTCAATGAAGTAAGTACCATAAAACAGTGCCGTCATTCCAGTAATAACTATTGCTCTGAATCGACTTAAGGGTCTACATAAGAGATAAAGAGAGAAAAGTTGAACACTTCCGATAATTAAAGTCACATCACTGATAAACTCTTTGTAATGAGTTACGACGTGTCCATTTGTGAAGCTTGTGTAGATTGGAAATTTATAGGCTAAGGCTAGCATAGCAAAGATAGCTACTCCAATAATTATCCCAGTCGGCAACGCATTATTTCTAATTTTTTGAAGAATATCTTCTTCGTTTCGCTTCTCATCTTTCTCTAGTACAAGTAGGGCACTAGGAATTCCAACAGTGAAAATCCCCATCATCATCAAATTTATTGACTCTAAAGGAAATAAATGATGTGTAATCAATAAGAGAACGGTCAGAGTAAAAGTATAGATTACTCGTAAAAGATTCATACTTGCCACTCGAGTAATATTATTGATTACCTTTCTTCCTTCTTTTAAAATGTCAGGCAAGACAGAGAAATCATTTTTTAAAAGAATAAATTGAGCCACTGATTTTGTTGCTTCATTTCCACTTCCTAAAGCAATCGGACAATCTGATTTTTTAAGAGCCAAAATATCATTGATTCCATCTCCAATCATCCCAACTGTATGTCCATTACTTTGAAGTGAAGCGATAATATCTCTTTTTCTTTCTGGTGTTATCCGACCAAATATTGTTTTTTCCTCAACAATTTTTTTAAATTCTTTTTCATCATCAGGAAGTTCTGATAAGCCAACATAATCGGCTTCTAAACCTACTTCTTTTGCAATGAGTGAAACAGTTTTAGGGTGGTCTCCTGAAATAATTTTTATTTTAGTCCCTTGTTTTTCAAAATATTCTAGAATTCTTTTTGCTTCTTTTTTAGGTCTATCTTTTAACAAAATCAAGCAAACCAGACTATCTTTCTCGTTTGCTTTACTCTGTGATAAAGCAAGTATCCGGTATCCTTCATCTAGTGCTTTTTCAATATCAGCATTTTGTTTAGTTGTAAGTTCTTTTGCTACTAAATCAAAGGCGCCAAGATTATAAGTACTTCCTCCTTTTAATTCAATCGATTGATACTTAGTTTCTGAGCTGAAAGGATGATAAGTTTCTAATTCAAAGTTACTTTTTTGACTCGTGTCAAAGTATTTTTTGAGCGCCTCCATTGATGCATTCTGTTCTTCATCCAAGGAAATGATAAATGACATGATTTTATCAACTTCTGGTTTTTCTTTTGCATAATAGAGGACTTGCTCAACATTCATCTGCCCTTCTGTAATGGTCCCTGTTTTATCTAAACAAAGAACATCAACTCTTGCTAATGTTTCAATTGCTGATAACTCTTGGGTCAAAACATTCATTCTTGAGAGCTTGATGACACCCAAAGCTAATGCAACTGAAGTTAAAAGAACTAACCCCTCAGGTATCAAACTAGTAATTGTTGCTGCTGTACCAATGATTGCCGTCTTTCTTTGTGGAATCACAGACAAATCTAAAGATGAAAATACAAATTGGTTCAAAAGCACTAAGATAGAAATTGGAATAATACCAATAACGATTATTTTTAGGATTTTATCAATCTGTTGTTGAATTTTTGACTTTGCTTTCTTTAAAACAGAAGCTTCTTTGGCCAATTTACTTATGAAAGTATGGTTCCCAACAGCCTGAACTTGTGACTTTGCTGTTCCTTGCATAACCAAACTTCCAGAGTAGATAAAGTCACCAGTCTGCTTTTCAATAAAATCAGACTCTCCGGTAATCATGGATTCATCTACATCCATTCCATTTTCTAAACTTATCGCATCAACTGGAACCTGGTCTCCCTTTTTCAAACAAATTATATCATTTAAAACGAGTTCCTCTTTATGAATGCTTGCTTTTTCACCTTCTCTAATTACTTCTACTTTTTCTTGTTTGAGAAAAGAAAGCTTTTCAATAATTCGCTTGGCCTTGATTTCTTGATATATTCCGATAGAGGTATTTGAGATAATTGAAAAAATAAATAACATATTTTTATAAGAGCCAATAACAAATAGCACAACTGCCAAGATGAGGTTGAGTAAGTTAAAGATGGTCATTGAATTTTTTATAATAATATCTTTATTTGAATTACCGACTTTGATTGTCGTTACATTTACGTTTCCAAGTTTTTTCTGTTCTTCTACTTCGGTATTTGTTAGTCCTTTGGTCATATTTACTTTATCCATTATCCCTTTTTCCTCCTAGACTAATATATATAATACAACATTTCACTATCTATACTTCTATCATACCTAAAATATTTATGATTATTCTTACATTTTGGTAGTGTAAAATAAGTTGTGTAAACACAAAAAGGAATAAATCCGTTATAGTAGAGTTGCGAAACATTACTAGAAAGAGATTTATTCCTATGACTCAGTTTACCACAGAACTACTTAACTTCCTAGC
>Ga0208186_100118_pt1 | contig 11582 bp, 14 predicted proteins | sample Shrwel1BS1Day23_FD_187537 | JGI IMG/M metagenome (GOLD analysis project Ga0208186, IMG submission 187537) | Subsurface microbial communities from deep shales in Ohio, USA - Utica-3 well 1 S-1-Day23 (SPAdes) (version 2) ... | reverse complement strand
TATTTCTACTGACAGCTCAGAAATTTTACTGACAGACTCTTTTTTAGAACTGTCAGCAGCTGACAAAGTATTTTTTAAGGCTGTCAGCGCAAAATTCCAAGGACTTTCTTTATCAAATTCAATTTTGGTCAATGAAAATTCAAAATCAGCAAGTCCAACATTTGTTTTGAGAACCGATTTGTCACTCGCTCTTGAAATACTCATTTCAAAATTTGTTTCAATTGTCGTAATGAGGGCAAGATTTCCTTCTTTTGTGACCGCATATTCACCTGCAAAAAAAAGTTTCCCCGGTATCTTTGTCTTAATTTTCTTCTCAGAGATACTCATAAGCGCCTCCAGCACGTGCAATATCAAAAGTTAATTCTGGAAACTCTGCTTTTAACTTGGTTAACAAGATTTTTTCTGTCGCATGGTCAGTAATAATTTTTACATTTGGTCCAGCATCAATGGTCACAAAGGCGAGTAAGCCCGCTTTATAACATTCTTTTGTAAAGTCTACAACACGTTGCGTTTCAGAGGTAAAATAGTCAAATGGTTCAAGACATAGACGATTTTGTTCATGCATGCCAAGAGCATTATCTTGAGCAATTAGACCCACTTTTTCAATATCAGCTTGGAGGATTGCTTGTTTCATTTCTGCAAGTTGAATTGCTGATTTTTCGACCCAAGCTCCATAAGTTGGCGCTGTTTGAGCCAATTGCATTCCTTTTGTTGATGACATTTTTTTCTTTTCGGAAGAAATTTCGGCAACAATCATTGAAAGCCCAATGTCTTTATTGTAAAAAGATTCGGCAAAGGAAGACTGATGATTCTCCCCTTTATTCCAAACAGCAAAATTTCCAAAAATTGAACGAGAAGCGGAACCCGAACCCCGTCTGGCAATCCGTGACATTTCGGAATCATCTTTTTCTAAGTCTAAAAGTCCAAACATAGCAGCTGTAAGTGCAGCAAAACTTGAAGCACTTGACGCTAATCCAGCCGCTGTTGGAACATGATTTTCTGATTGAATCATTACTTTAGGGAAATTTCCATATTGTCCACGCATCATTTCCAAAAATTTGCTGACACGACTGCTATCTTCCATCGCTGAATTTAAGATTAATGAGTCAGACTCATTGTCAGTAAATTCAACCGAGGTTGTTGTATAAAATGGCTCCAAGGTCATTGACAAAGAAGATGTCGTCGGGATATTTAGAGCAATATCCGTTTTTCCCCAATATTTAATCAAGGCGATATTCGTATGCGCCCGTGCAGTAACAATATTTTTCATGAAACTATTATATCAAAAAAACAATTCTTTCTTATCTCTTATCATTCTCAAAGATAATTTTCTGTCTAAAAAATACTTATTTTTATCATAAATCATAATTTAAAAGTCAAAATAGAAACAAAAGCTTGATTTTCAAGAAGAAATTTTATAAAATTGTCAGGTACGTTTTTGTATTCAAAATGTATGATATTGGAAGAAAGTCTATCGAGTATTTTTGCCTCAATCTGACTTAATTTAACCAAAAATATGCTAATTTTCAGTTTACATTTATCAAATGACAAACTAATCTAGCAGGAGAATTGTTAAAAATGACTATCAATAAAATGGGGACGGGAATTGCCCATTCCAAACTAATCTTAATTGGAGAACATTCCGTTGTATATGGTCAGCCAGCAATTGCCTTACCTGTAACAATTCTTAAAACTACAGTGACAATTACTTCATCAAAATATGGCCAATACATTGAAAATAATGAATTTCGTCGAAGACTTGATTTAATGGGAGATGAATTTGAAGGAATTCGTCAACTCATCATGCGTTTACTCGCTAAATTTCATTCTTCAAAAATGCCTTTTTCTTTAGAAATTGATTCAAACATTCCTCAAGGACGTGGTTTAGGTGCCTCTGCTTCTTTGGCAACTGCCATCATCAGAGCCTTTTATGATTTCTTTGATGCTGAACTTCCACAAAAAGACTTACTTTTTTATGCCAATTTTTCTGAAAATATTACCCATGGTAAATCTTCTGGAATTGATGTCGCGACAGTTAATTCTGAGCACCCTTTGTGGTTTATTAAAGACAGCACAATTGAACCCTTTGAACTAAATCTTCATGGTTTTATAGTCATTGGCGATACTGGTGTGCATGGCTTTACTAGTCAAGCCATCAATATTGTTCGGGAAAAACTTGTTGAGGAAAATGAAAAAACTCAAAACTCAATTAATGACCTCGGGCAATTAGCCACAGACTCAAAAGCCTTTTTAATGACCGATAAACTCAAAGAGTTTGGTCACGTCATGAATAAAGCTCATGAAAGACTTTCAGAACTCGGTGTTTCTCACCCCCGGCTAGACAATTTAGTTGATACGGCTCGAAAAAATGGAGCACTTGGCGCTAAATTGACTGGTTCTGGACTTGGTGGTGTCATGGTTGCTCTGGCTGAAAATGAAAAAGATGCGATTCGCATCAGTCAACACCTCCTAAAAAATGGGGCTAAAAATACGTGGATTTACTCCTTTTAAGATGGTTAATCGCCATCTTTTTTTATAAAGTGACACCTCCAATAATTAATCCTGTCACTTTTATAGTTGATTAATAAAAAAATCGAGATCATATAATCTCGATTTTTTATTTTCCAAATACCAAAAACAACTAATTTCCTGCTATACGATTATATTGTTCCTTAATTCGGTCATCTTCATGACTGATTTTTTCATCTAGTTCACTTTGGAGTTTGCCAATTAATCTTGCAAATTCAATTTTTTCTTCTTCTGTAAAGCTTGTCATAATGCCTGGAACACGTCCTGTTTGTTCTGTACTTTCTTCCAAAACAGCTTTCCCTTTTTCAGTTAGTGATATGATAAATCCACGCTTATCTTGAGCATCTTTTTGACGTGAAATAAATTGTTTCTTTTCCAATTTTTTTATCATTTCACTAGCAGACTGGGGGCGCATATCCAGTTGAGCCACCAGATTTTTTTGCGTCATCTTACTGTTTTCCATTAGAATATTTAAAATTTGTCCCTGTCCTTGTAATCGAGAATATTCCACTGTTTGTTTTCTTGTGACACTTTTACTCTTTCTCAAATACCAAAAAAGAAGTGTAACATAACGAATAAATCCCTGACTTGTATTTTCTTTTTTCTTTGTCATAGTCTTATTTTATCACATTTTTTAGCATTTATAAAAAATATAATCAGGGTCCCATACTTTTTTATTGACAATTTAATCAGGGAGGCTTATAATATTTTTCGTAAGGTAACCTTATGAAAAAGGAGATAATAATGGCACTCGCAATTTCAACTACAAATCTTGTCAAAAACTTTGATGGTAAAAACGCAGTAAATGGTATTTCACTTGATGTCCATCAAGGAGAAATCTTTGGAATTCTTGGACCTAACGGTGCAGGGAAGACCACATTCTTAAGAATGCTTGCAACATTAACAAAAGTAACATCTGGTTCTGCTTCTATCTTTGGAAACGACCTAACCAAAGACGGTGCAAAAGTTCGAAACTTTATCGGGCTGACAGGTCAATATGCTTCAGTTGATGAGGAACTGACAGGGATGGAAAACATGATTATTTTTGGTCAGTTAAATGGTCTATCTAAAAAAGAAGCCAAAAAACGCGGCCTCGAATTGCTCAAACAATTTTCACTGACAGAAGCCAAAGACAAATCCATCAGTGCTTTTTCAGGTGGAATGAGAAGAAGATTAGATTTGGCTGTTAGCCTAATCACTAAACCCCCGCTTATCTTTCTTGACGAACCAACAACAGGTCTTGACCCCAGAACACGTGGGGAAATGTGGAAGACAATTCGTGAGTTGGTCAAAGGGGGTTCAACCATCGTTCTGACTACACAATACTTGGACGAAGCTGACCAATTGGCTGACCGTATCGCTATCATTGACCATGGAAGCGTCATCGCGCAAGGCACCCCGTCAGAGCTTAAAAACATTTTGGGAGAAACCACTTTTGAGCTCTCATTGATTAAAAGCAGTCAAATTAAACAAGCCAAAGAAATGATAGAACAAAAATTCAATATTGAAGTGATTGTTCTACCAGAATTTGCAACTTTGTCAATCAAAGTAACTGACACAAAAATCATGACACAAATTCTTTTACTTTTGGAAACTGAACACATAGCCATCAATGAATTTGAAACACGTAAACCAACACTTGATGAAGTTTTTCTTGAGCTGACAGGAAAATAGGAGAAAATAAAAATGGACACAACTGTAATTAACAAAAATACTACAACGATGAAAACAATCAGTTTAAAATCTTGGTTGACAGATATTATCGTCATGGCCAAGCGTGAACTTCTCAAAGTCAAACATAGCCCAGAAAAACTATTTGATGTGACCGTCATGCCAATTATCATGGTCATCGTTTTCTCCCAACTTTTTGGTGGAGCAATCATGGGAAATGTCAAAGCTTATCTCCCTCTTGTTGTTCCCGGAATTTTAATCCAAACACTTGTTATGGCATCTGGCGCTGCTGGAACCCAACTTCGTGAGGATTTGGACAAGGGAGCTACAGACCGCTTCAATTCTTTGCCAATTTCACGAATTGCACCCTTAGCTGGAACGTTAATCTCGGATATTATCCGTTATATTATTGCCGCTGTCTTTGCATTAGGCACAGGTGCAGCTCTCGGTTGGCGAGCAAGCGCCGGATTTGGTTGGCTGCTTGTTGCAATCGGCCGCCTTGCAATCGTTACAACTTGGGCGCTCAGTTGGCTCTTTGCTTTAGTTGGTGTCCTTGCTAAAGGTGCAGCAACTGTGACAACCATTTCGAGCTTTTTGACCATGTTTTTGGCCTTTTTGTCAAATGCTTATATTCCCGTCACTTCTTTACCAAAATGGCTGAAAGTCATTGCCGAAAATAATCCTGTTTCTCATTTGATTACTGCCTTTAAAGAAGTGGCTTATAATGGTAATTTTGGTCATGAAGCCTGGTTGGTTCTTCTAATCAGCCTTCTGATTGTTCTCATTTTAGCACCCGTTACCGTTCTTACTTATTCAAAGAAAAACTAAGCAGTGCTGTTATTTTGTTTCCATAAACAGAGATAAAAGTAGTATAATACAATCAGTAAACGAAAGGACAAACAATGGAAAATCAATATGAAATACTTCAATTCCTCATTGAAAAAATGGAAATTGTAACCGTTGGATCTGCTGTCAGTAAAACTCACTTAAATCGTAAAGAAATCATTGATTTTGTCCGTTCACAAAAGTCATTACGAATTTTTGATGAAGAAAAGCAAAAATGGATTAATGAAAATGTTGATGGGCATTGTTAAATTTTACTGACAGAAATTATAATTCATCAAAAATACAAAAAGTTACTGACAAGAACTCTGTCAGTAACTTTTTATTATTATAAATCATGAAATTCTGCATATAAATCTTGGCGATTTAAGCCTCGTTCTTTAGCAATTTCTTTAATGGCGACATTCGGTTTTACATTTTGCGCCACTAAATTTTTGACAGCTTCCAGTGCTGTCAGCTCTGGCTCCTGAATTTCTTGAACTAATTCGTCCGCTCCCGAAACAATAATTAAACATTCTCCCTTAATGGGTTGCTCAACTAAAGAATTCAAAACCTCAGAAATTTTTCCTCGGCGATATTCTTCATAAATCTTGGTCAACTCACGAACAAGCACCACTTCTCTATCCCCATAGATTTCTTGCATATTGGATAAAGTATCAGCAACTCTAAATGGACTCTCATAGAAAATTTGTGTTTCAGGGTAAGCAAGTTTTGTTTTCAGAAATTTTTGTTGTTCTCCTTTTTTACGAGGAAGAAAACCATAAAAAATATGAGGCTGAGGCACTAAGCCTGAAGCTATCAAAGCAGTAATTCCCGCGGAAGCTCCTGGCAGCGCAACGACATCAATTTCTTCTTTAATTGCAGCTAAAACCAAGTCATGTCCAGGGTCAGAAATTGATGGCATTCCTGCATCAGAAACCTGTGCAATTGATTGACCTGATTTTAAAAAGTCAATCAATTTTGGAATTTTTTCTTGCGAATTATGCTCATGAAATGATTCTTGGGGCACTTTTATTTCAAAATGATTCAAAAGTCGTAAAGTGTTTCTAGTATCTTCTGAACAAATCAAATCCACTGTTTTTAAAGTTTCCAATGAGCGCAAAGTCATATCTTGCATATTCCCAATGGGGGTCGGCACCAAGTAGAGACTTCCAGCAGTTTTCACTCCTTTGAATGACCGTTGAATATTAAATTTATTTTCCATTAGCGATATAAAAGCTCCAAACAATCTAAGCAAGATTCCCCTTCAGCCAACCGTTCAGCATAATGTAAATGACAAACATGAAATCCTTCATTAAAAATTTGAATGAGATTAGGGTTGGGTTGATCTTTGGGCGTTTCTTTTTTAACTTCTTTCTTTTCAAATTCAGCAAGTCGATCACGCAATTTTTCCAACTCCATGCGTAAAGTTGCATTTTCAGTCATTGATGCTTCAAGCACTTGGCGAATTCCTGAAATTTGCGTTAATGTGGTATTTAATGTATTTTCAAGCTCGCCCAATTGGTCAAAAACATCATATTTATCAGCCATGATTCACCTCAATCTCTGCAAGTTCAAAATCCTTGCTATATTCTCCAAAGCGTATTTTCACTCTATTTTTTAAAACATTTAAGCCAACAACTTTTCCTTTTCCTTCTGAGGTGGTTACAAATTCACCAAAATCTGGAAAAAGTTGTTGGGCTTCTTTATAAAAACTATCTTCATAAGTTAAACAACACATTAAACGACCACAAAGTCCATTCAATTTATTTTGTTTCAAAGATAAATTTTGATTTTTGGCCATTTTGATAGAAACATTCGGAAACTCGTAAACAAATTCCGAACAGCATAAAGGACGTCCGCACGGTCCGAGTCCACCATGAATTTTCGCCGCGTCTCTTGGCCCAATTTGTCGAAGTTCAATTCGAATCCGAAAAGTCGTTGCTAATTCACGGAGCAGTAGCCGAAAATCAACTCGATTTTCAGCGGTAAAAGAGATAAAGAGTTGCATTTGATCGAAAGTGTAAGCCACATCAATAATTTTCATCTCGAGTTCTTGTTCCACAACGAGTTGTCGAACCTTATCTTTTGCCTTTTTTGAAAGTTCTTCAAGTTTTAAGATTACTTCTAAATCTTCATCAGTGACTTCCCGTTCAATTGTATGATGAGTTTCAAGATTAGCATCATCAGAAAAACTACGAATAATTTTCCCGTAAAAAGTTCCTTTTTCTGAACGAATGATGACTTCTGATTGTGGGACTAATTCTGCCTCACTTGTTGCAAATATATTAGATTCACCATGCGCAAATTTTATTTCATAAATCATTTTATTCTCCTGATATAAGATTTCTGATTAAAGGGTTGCTGACCAAGTTTTACAGAACAATAAAAGTTAAACTTGACTCAAATCGAACATTACTTTTCCACATTTTAATTGCCTGAAAGGTTTTTAGAAGTTCTTGACTCATTCTTTCTTGATTAAATAGTTGCAATAAAAGTTCAAAAGCTTGATTTTGCTTTTCTTTATCATCAAAAATTTCAACCAAATCTTTCAAGTATAAAAAGGCCTCGTCAGCTGATTTTTTTAGAAGTTTAACAAAATGTTGAATTCTCTGAAGTCCTTCATTGAACCAACTTTGTTGGGCCAATTCTAAAGCTCTGTCAGTAGAATTACAAATTTCAGCTAGGAGTTCTGCTTGCGTTTTTAAAATTCCATTTTTTTCAAGAAAATCTTGTAAAAATTGAACATTTTTCCGGAAATTAATAATCTGTGTCCGTGATTTTATCGTTTGCAAAATCATGTTCTCATTATCTGTCAGTAAAAAAACAACAATTTCTGTCTCAGGTTCTTCAATAGATTTCAATAGAGCATTTGCCGCATTAGGATGCATTTTTTCTGCTTCCCTAATTAACAAAACTTGCTGCTTTCCTTCATAACCAGATTCACTAAAAACCTGTGTCAAATCACGAATTTGTGCTGTTTTTATCGTCTGTCCATCTGGTTCAACAATGTGCAAATCGGCAAATTCCTGTTGAGCAACCAGACGACAAGAACGACAATGCCCACAAGGAAGAGAATTCTCAGGATTCTCACAAAATAGGGCTTGGCTCAACCAAATTGCTAATTCAAAAGAACCAAATCCACCTGAAAATAAATAAGCATGGCTTAATTTTCCATGTTGCAAAATTGTTGAAAATTGCTTATAAAGTTGAGGCTGAATATCTACTATTTCCACAAGAAACCTTTCTAAATATTTACCAAATCTATTTTAAATAACAAAATAAAAAAATTTTTTTGACATCTACGTATTTTTTATTTTTGTCAGTATTTATCACTTTATTAAATTTGCTGACAGATTAAGTTGTCTTTAAAATTCACTGACAAATCTTTTTTTCAGAACTTCAAGTGTATCAGCTACAACCTTTTCCAAAGATTGACTCGCATCTATTTTTACAAAACGCCCAGGTTCTTTTGCAACAATTTCCAAATAACCCTCTCGAACTTTTCGATGCATCTCAGCTCTTTCTAAGTCTAGGCGATTGACCTCATCCGCTCGATTTTTCATAATCCGTTCAAGTGCAACATCTGTATCAATATCAAAATATAAAGTCAAATCAGGTTTTAAACCATCTGTTGCAAAATAATTAAGCCAATCCACCACCTCAACACCCAAATCACGGCCATAACCCTGATAAGCGACAGAGGAGTCAATAAATCGGTCAACAATGACAACCTTACCTGCTCGTAAAGCTGGCAACATTTTTTCTTGCATATGTAAACGGCGCGCCGCCGCAAAAAGCATCAATTCTGTTTTTGAATCAATCTCTGTATTCTTTGGATCGAGAATAATTTGCCGAATTTCTTCAGCCACTCGAACCCCACCTGGTTCTCGAGTTGGGACAACTTCACGCTTCATTTTTTGGATTTCAGGCAAAATTTCTTGCAAAACTGTTGTTTTTCCTGCTCCATCAGGTCCCTCTAGGGAAATTAAAATTCCATTCATAGCCTCTATTATATCAAAAAATCAAACTTTTTATCTTTTTTCTAAAAATATAGGGGTCACTTTTTGCGTAATTTTACTAAAAATTGTATAATATAACTGAAACAGCTTACTTGGTTTGTTAAATCAAATAAATCCAAGTAATATTCAATAAAAAAATTTCTACTTGAAAGGACAACTATGAAAAAAATTCTTGTTGTTGATGATGAAAAACCAATCTCAGATATCGTAAAATTTAATTTAACCAAAGAAGGTTTTGAAGTATTTACAGCTTTCGATGGCGAAGAAGCCCTTGAAGCTTTTAAAGAAGTACAACCTGACCTTATTTTACTTGATTTGATGTTACCAAAACTTGACGGTCTTGATGTTGCACGTGAAATCCGTAAAACCTCTGACACTCCTATTATCATGGTGTCAGCTAAAGATAGCGAGTTTGATAAAGTTATTGGACTTGAACTTGGTGCAGATGACTATGTCACTAAACCATTCTCAAATCGCGAACTTTTAGCTCGTATTAAAGCAAACTTGCGTCGTATCAATGTCGCACCTGCTGAATCTACTGATAATGTTAAGAAAGAATTGATTATCGGAAATCTCCGTATCAATCCAGCACATTATGCTGCTTACAAAAATGATAAACAACTTGACCTCACACACCGTGAGTTTGAATTACTTTACTATCTTGCTCAACACCTCGGCGAAGTTATCACTCGTGAAAATCTTTTGGAAACAGTTTGGGGCTACGATTACTTTGGTGATGTGCGTACAGTTGACGTTACAGTCCGCCGCTTGCGTGAAAAAGTTGAAGATACACCAAGCCGTCCACAATACGTTTCAACACGCCGCGGGGTTGGCTATTACATGAGCAACCCACATGATTAAATTTTTTAATTCAATGATTTTTAAAGGAGTAGTTGCCCACCTACTTCTTTTTGTCATTCTTTTCATGAGCAATTTCGATTATAATCTCATTCATCTTAGTACTTTTATTGGTTATTATTTATTTTCACTCGTTTTTGTTCTGGTTTTTCTCAATCAGCAACATCGAATGATTGTGAATGTTTCTAAACAAATGAACGATATAAAAAACGGTTATTTGAATAGAGATAAAATTCCAAAAGGGACAAGTAAAATCAATGAATTATATGAAGAAATTTTGAAGCTTGGTGAGGACATTGTTAGGACTCAAAATAATCTTGAAAATCAACGCAATCAATTAGATAGCATTCTTGCCTACATGGTTGACGGAGTGATTGCCACAGATCGCCGTGGTAATATCATCATGGCTAATAAGTCAGCCCTCCATTACCTAAACACAAGTAATGAGCTTCTAATGGAAAAGAATATTGTTGATGTTTTGAAAATCGCAGACCAGTATAACTTTTATGATTTACTTGAAAAAGAACCTGAAATAACCATCGAAACACACGATGCTGGGAATGAATCAATTTCACTCCACATCAAATTTGCACTCTTTCGTCGTGAGTCAGGGTTCATTTCAGGAATTATTGCTGTCTTGCACGACATGACCAAACAAGATAAAGCAGAACGTGAACGTCGTCTTTTTGTTTCTAATGTCTCGCATGAATTAAGAACTCCACTTACTTCCGTCAAGGCCTATCTTGAAGCATTAGAAGATGGCGCAATTGATGATAAAGAAACAGCTTCTTCATTCATCGGTGTTTCACTAACCGAAACCAATCGGATGATTCGGATGATTTCTGATCTTTTAACATTGTCAAGAATGGACCAAGATCGAATTGTTCTTAATAAAGAAATCATTAATTTAATTGCCTTTTTAGACTATCAAATTAATCGATTAGACCAGATTTTAGAAACTGAATCAAATGATTTAATTTCATCCAATTTTACACTCGTTAGAAAGTATTCTGACAAGCCAATCTGGGTAGAAATTGATACCGATAAAATTGCCCAAGTCATTGATAATATCATTGGTAATGCCATTAAATATTCACCAAAAGGTGGTACAATTACAATTTACGTTGAAACTCGTGAACGAGATGTCTTAATTTCGATTAAAGACGAAGGAATGGGAATTCCAAAATCTGATTTACTTAAGATTTTTGACCGTTTCTATCGAGTAGATAATGCTTCAAGAAATTCAAAAGTAGGTGGAACAGGGTTAGGCTTATCTATTGTCCATGACATTGTCAAAATACATGGCGGAACAATTTTTGCAAGCTCCGAAGGCGAAGGCAAAGGAACAACTTTCAGTTTCACACTGCCATATTCTTCTGAAACTTCCGAATATTGGGATGACGCTGCTGATGATTTTGAATAAAATTGTCCTTCCTAATTCAAACTACAAAAAGAGTTCACTGTCAAATCCGTGAACTCTTTTTTGGGGAAAAAATCTATTATTTCTTACATAGACTTCTTCATCAAAGAAAAATTTTTTCAAGCTCAATTTATTTCCAATAAAATAATAAGTCTCATAGCAATCCCTGACTTTTTCTGCTACAATAGTCATTATGACTGAACAAAATGGCTTTAAATATTCCATTCTAGCCTCTGGATCAACTGGAAATTCCTTCTACT
>Ga0208186_100114_pt1 | contig 11750 bp, 12 predicted proteins | sample Shrwel1BS1Day23_FD_187537 | JGI IMG/M metagenome (GOLD analysis project Ga0208186, IMG submission 187537) | Subsurface microbial communities from deep shales in Ohio, USA - Utica-3 well 1 S-1-Day23 (SPAdes) (version 2) ... | reverse complement strand
TCATGTCAATACGAACACCAGTTTGTTATCACTAAAGATGGTCCTGTGATTTTGACTTCTCAAGGCGAAGAACGGACTTATTAAGAAGTAAAAGGAAAAACAGATGAGAGGAAAGATGAAAAAAGTTCTACAAAAAATTGCTGAACTAACGACAACTTTTATGACTTTTTTCAAAAGTTCAGAAATGAGTCTGTCTTCAATTGCTGTTGCTTATTACCTTTTACTTGCAATCTTTCCTCTAGGATTGATTGTTGGAAATATTTTACCTTTCTTACATATCAATACAACAGCTTTATTGAGTTTTTTGTCTGACCAACTCCCAAGTGATGTTTACAAAGGAATTGAACCAGTCATTAATAATCTCTTAAATCAAAGAAATACTGGATTACTTTCACTTTCTGTTTTGGCAGGTTTTTGGACTTTTTCAAGGGCTTTATCTGCTTTACAGATGTCGATGAATAAAGCTTATGAAGTTTTTAATCATCGTGATTTTATTGTCAGTCGAGTAATTGGTTTAGCTGCAGGATTTGCGATTTTACTCTTTCTCTATTTCTCAATTGTCCTTTCAACTTTTGAACAATTAATTTTAGAGCAAGTACATCGTATTTTCGCTTTTGATGATCATTTGTATCGCACTTTGCATAATATGACCCTGCCAGCGATTGCTGTAGCGACTTTTTTGTCTTTGATGATGCTTTATTTTATTCTACCGAATGTCAAAATAAGAAAATTAAGATATACGATGCCTGGAACAATTTTTTCAACCTTTGTTTTAGTTTTTCTGACAAACTGGATTGCTAAGTATGTTAGTTTTGCTTTGCAACGATTGGATGACTTGAAGTTAATTGGGTCATTGGTTGTTTTTGCTCTGATGATTTGGTTTATTTTCATTGCCCGAGTTCTAATCATTGGTGCCATACTAAATGCTGTCTACCAAAAAACAAAAGTTGGTAAGATTGAAACACGTCGCGGTGAAATCGTTGAATTCATCAAGGAAATTAGAAAATAAAAAAAATACTGACAGAAAATCTGTCAGTGTTTTTTGTTCGCCGATTCAATGCTCAACTTTGTTCGCATTGAATTGTCAGTAGTTTTTTTAAAAATAATTTTCTTAATCATTAATCTTTTTATCTTCTTTAAAGACAAAGAATTTTGAATAGAGATAGTTAATGACAATAATTAGAACTTGAACGACTAGATTGAGGCTAGCCACCATATTGTTTTTAGAAAGTCCAAAAAGGTTCATCAAAATATCTGGATGTTGGTCAATAAACCACCAGTTAATAAAAATAGAAACGAGCAAGAGAACAATCCGGCCAGAAGTAAAATTGATGAAATCACGTAATAAATTAGTTGATTGATGCTTAAATACAAAAAGTTTATTCGTGAAAAAAGCGAAAATAATACTTGAAGCTTGGGCAGCAGTTTCTGAGCCCCAGCCGGAATGCCAAGCTTGCCAAGTTAGCCATTTGACAAGAGCATAGACAGCAGTTGCCAAAACACCAAAAATAAGATATCTTACCGTTTCGGATTTTAAAACATTCATGAGTTTTTTCATGTCGTAATTATATCATACTCTTTTCTTAGACTCCACTAAAAATAGAATTTTGCACGACTTTAATCATTAGTTTAAATAATTATTGAAGTAAGGTATAATAGCACAATAAATATAATAAAATAATTAAGAAATAAGAAAAAACAAAGGAGAAAGCATGATTTATTATTTATTAGCTTTACTGATTATCTGGAATGTAGTTGTTTTTGTTTTTTATGCGGTCGATAAGTACAAGGCACAGCATCACTTATGGAGAATTCCAGAGAAAGTTTTACTTGCTCAAGCACTTTTAGGTGGAGGGATTGGAGCACTTCTAGCTGGGCATCTTTGTCATCACAAAACAAGAAAATGGTACTTTAATCTTTCATGGTATCTGGGCCTACTTGTAGATGCTGTCCTCCTCTTTTTAATCATCAGATTCTTTGTTAATTAATAATGAAATTTCATTTTTTTAGAAAATAAAATGTGATTTTTGTCAGTCATTAATTAAGACAATCCATTGACATTTCTGACTTAAAAATGGCATAATAGAGGCATGCCAAAACAACGATTTTACTCATTTATGATTGGAACGGTTATTGAAGCTTGGATTTTCAGCTGGGCCTTCCTTTCTGCTTCGTGGTTTTTAGCCACATTTTTCGGCTTCCTTTTGGTGCGCCGAATCTTCCTTGCTTATCGCTTGGATAAATTTATACGTGAGATGAAAATGTGATTTTTTATCACAATTTTTATTATAAAAGTACTGACAAAATTTGTGGAGACTTGTAAGTAAAAAAATATGATATTATTCTCTAGCAATTCTGTCAGTTATTCTTAATTTATGAAAAAATAAGGGAGAATTAAAATGGCGGTTTCAGTTCAAGACTTACTTGATAAAATTCACTTTCATGTGATTTACTCAACAGAAACAGCATTACAAAAAGAAATTACAACTTCCGAAATTATGCGGCCAGGTTTAGAAATGGCTGGTTATTTTGATTACTTCACCCCTGAGCGAATTCAGCTTTTTGGGATGAAAGAGTGGTCTTACATGATGACTGTAGTCGGAGATAATCGTTATGACCTTTTAAAAAAGGTCATGGCCAAAGAAACACCAGTTGTGATTGTTGCGCGTAATTTAGAAATTCCAAGTGAAATGGTTGCAGCAGCTAAAAAAGCAGATATTGTCTTGCTTCAATCACGGGAAGCAACCAGTCGTTTAAACTCGGTTTTGACTTCATTCCTTGATGAACGTTTAGCAGAAAGAACCACAGTTCATGGTGTTTTGATGGATATTTTTGGCGTTGGTGTGCTGATTCAAGGTGCGAGTGGGATTGGTAAATCTGAAACAGGTCTTGAATTAGTTAAACGAGGTCACCGATTAGTTGCTGATGACCGTGTAGACGTTTTTCAACGAGATGCTTTTACGCTTTCTGGAGAACCTGCAGAAATTTTGCGCAATATGATAGAAATTCGTGGCGTTGGGATTATTGACGTGATGAGTCTTTTTGGTGCAGGTGCTGTCAAGGATTCAACGGATATTGATATGGCTATCTATTTAGAATATTACGATAAAGAAAAAGCTTTTGATCGTTTGGGAAATGCGCCGACAATCGTCGAATTTTCTGATGTTGAAGTGCCTCAAACGCGTATTCCTGTAAAAACAGGGCGTAATGTGTCAGTGATTGTTGAAGCGGCAGTCATGAATTTCAGAGCTAAACAAATGGGCTTTGATGCAACCAAAACTTTTGAAGACCGTCTAACAGACTTGATCAGTCACAACAAAGAATCACAATAAAACTTAGAGGTAACTGACAGACAGAAATACTGTCAGTTAAAATGGAAAACTGATAAAAACTATGAATAATTTATTTCCTTTTTTAGCTCTGGATAAAATTGCTCTCCAATTAGGCCCTCTTGCTATTCATTGGTATGCCATTTTTATCGTGGGTGGTGCGGCATTAGCGGTTTGGTTAGCGTGTAAAGAAGCACCAAAACGAAACATAAAGGTCGACGATATTATTGATTTTGTACTTTTTGCTTTTCCCTTAGGAATTGTTGGAGCAAGATTATATTATGTAATCTTCCAATGGTCTTATTATAGTCAGCATCCGTCGCAAATTATTGCAATATGGGATGGTGGAGGAGCCATTTATGGGAGTTTAATTGCTGGAGCGATTGTTCTTTTTGTCTTTAGCTACTACCGCATGATCCATCCTTTAGATTTGCTAGATATTACTATACCTGGTGTTTTCCTTGCTCAAGCAATGGGCCGCTGGGGAAATTTCGTAAACCAAGAGGCTTACGGTAAAATTGTTTCAAATTTAGATTGGCTTCCACCATTTATTAGAAATCAAATGTTTATCGAGGGTCATTATCGAATGCCCACTTTCTTATTTGAAAGTATTGGAACCTTAAGTGGATTTATTCTGGTTATGGTTTTTAGACATCGTATCAAAGGTTTGAAACGAGGAGATATTTTTAGTTTTTATCTCGTTTGGTATGGGGCAGTACGCTTTATTGTTGAAGGGATGCGTACTGATAGCTTAATGTTGGGCCCAGCACGGGTGTCACAATGGTTGTCAGTTTTATTAGTGATATTAGGAATTATCCTATTTGTTTATCGTAGAATTAAAAAAAATTAAGAAGGCTATCCTAAGGGATTGCCTTTTTGTCATAAAAAAATGTAAGTAATATTAGAAAATGGCGCAACAATTTGTTATAATAAGGTAAAATAGAATCGCTTTCATCCAAATGAAAGAAGATTAAAAAATGGACATAGAGTTTTAAGTCCGAATAAGAGGAGGAAACGTGGGAAATATTGCATTATTGATTATCGCGATAGCATTTGCTGTATTGGTAGTCTTCTTGGTTATTGTATTACATAAGGTTTCGAAAGTTGTAGAAGAAGCGAACCGTACTGTTAAATTAGTATCGAGTGATGTGGACGTACTGCTTCATCAAGCCGATGGAATCATGACTAAGGCTAACACTTTGCTTGATGATGTTAATGGGAAAGTCGCCACGATTGACCCCTTGTTTACAGCAGTTGCTGATCTATCTGAAAGCGTTTCAGATATTAATGCCTCAAGCCGTAAGCTTGTAACACGCCTTAATCGAGGTTCAACAAAACGAAAAACAACTTCAGCTTCGGCTGTTGTACTTGCCAAAACAGCGAAAAAATTCTTTGTCAAAAAAGATAAATCTGAAGCTGGTGTAAAAGTAAATTAAATTACTTACATAAAGAAAGGACTTAACCGATGTCAAAAAAAACAGGATTTCTAGTTGGTGCTTTAGTTGGAGCCGCAGCCGCTTTATTTTTAGCTCCTAAAAAAGGAAGCGAACTTCGTGAGGAAGCTGGGAAAATTTATGATGATTTAAAAGAAAATCCCCAAGAAACATTGACAGGGATGAGAGATACTGCTCTTGATTTTTCAGCTGAAAAATTTAATGAAATTAAAGAAAAGTTTGATTCTGGAGAGATTTCAGCAGATAAAGCTAAAGATTTCTTGATTTCAAAACGTGATTTAATTATGGAAAAAGTGGATTCAGGAGAACTTTCTAAAGAAACTGTTATTGACTTTTTCAATGATACAAAAGATGCTGTCGTTGAAAAGATTAATTCAATGAAAGAAAGTGGTGAAGAACTCTTTGATGAGGATGAATCTGACCTGTCTGATGAAGCGGCTGAAGTAGTGGCTAAATTCAGTGATGAAAAAGATGAAGTAAAAGAAGATATTGACACTCAATCTCTTGCAGAAGAAGCAAAGAAAATTGCTGATGAAGCCAAAGAATTAACAAATTTTCCTGACGAAAAATAATAAAATTTAATCTGTCTTTTAGGCAGATTTTTTGCTATGTAAAACATTTACACACCTAACTATGGTAATTGGAAATAAATTGCGTTATACTATATAATATATAAAATAAAAGAAATACTCTGGAGGATTTCAAATGGCACAAGCAAACTTTGGTGTTGTCGGAATGGCTGTAATGGGTAAAAACCTTGCACTCAATGTTGAGTCACGTGGTTATACCGTTGCTATCTACAACCGTACGACTTCAAAAACTGAAGAAGTTTATAAAGAACATCAAGATAAAAATCTTGTTTTCACAAAAACACTTGAAGAATTTGTCGGAAGTCTTGAAAAACCACGTCGTATCATGCTCATGGTTCAAGCGGGAGCTGCTACTGATGCAACCATCAAATCACTCTTACCACTTTTGGACAAAGGCGACATCTTGATTGATGGTGGGAATACTCATTTCCCAGATACAATGCGTCGTAATGCTGAACTTGCTGACTCAGGAATCAACTTCATTGGTACTGGTGTTTCAGGTGGAGAAAAAGGAGCGCTCTTGGGCCCTTCTATGATGCCTGGTGGACAAAAAGAAGCTTATGATTTAGTAGCTCCAATTTTTGAACAAATCGCAGCTAAAGCTCCTCAAGACGGTAAACCATGTGTTGCTTATATGGGAGCCAATGGTGCGGGACATTACGTTAAAATGGTTCATAACGGAATTGAGTATGGCGACATGCAATTGATTGCTGAATCTTATGACCTTTTGAAACGTATTCTTGGACTTAGCAACGCAGAAATTCAAGCCATTTTTGAAGAATGGAATGAAGGCGAACTTGATAGCTACCTCATCGAAATCACAAAAGAAGTATTGAAACGTAAAGATGATGAAGGCGAAGGCTATATCGTTGATAAAATTCTTGATAAAGCAGGAAATAAAGGAACTGGTAAATGGACTTCAGAATCTGCCCTTGACCTTGGTGTACCACTTCCATTGATTACAGAATCAGTATTTGCTCGTTACATTTCAACCTATAAAGATGAACGTGTTAAAGCAAGCAAAGTTTTGTCTGGCCCAGCTCTTGATTTCTCAGGCGATAAAAAAGAAGTAATCGAAAAAATCCGCAAAGCACTTTATTTCTCAAAAATTATGAGTTATGCTCAAGGATTTGCTCAACTTCGCAAAGCTTCTGAAGAATTTGATTGGGACTTGCCATACGGTACAATTGCTCAAATTTGGCGTGCTGGATGTATCATCCGTGCAGAATTCCTCCAAAACATTACTGATGCTTTCGATAAAGATAGCGAACTTGAAAACCTCTTGCTTGATGACTACTTTGTAGACATCACAAAACGTTATCAAGAAGCTGTTCGTGATGTGGTTTCACTTGCTGTTCAAGCAGGAACTCCAATTCCAACATTCACCTCAGCAATTAGCTACTACGATAGCTATCGCTCTGAAAATCTTCCTGCAAACTTGATTCAAGCTCAACGTGACTATTTCGGTGCTCACACTTATGAACGGACTGATAAAGCAGGAATTTTCCATTACGACTGGTATACAGAAGATTAATTTAAAAATATTCAATCAAAAGCTAGAGTTTTCTAGCTTTTTTTCTTTTAAAGATTAGTAGTATTCTTTGGACCATTTTTTAACAAAAAATGGATAAAATGTTATATTATTAGATAATCAAAATGTGCTTAGCTTATTTTGAAAAAAATGATTGCAACTAGAGAAAGTTGAGGGAGCTAAAATGGGTTATCAACATAATCGCTCATTTAATAAGGCGACAGGCGCAGGTTTCATTATCGCAATGGGAATTGTCTATGGTGACATTGGGACAAGTCCTCTTTACACAATGGAATCCATTGTCCAAGGTCAAGGAGGACTTGAACGAATTTCGGAGACCTCAATTATCGGGGCTTTGTCATTGATTATTTGGACCTTGACTTTGATTACAACGGTCAAATATGTTTGGATTGCTTTAAAAGCGGATAACAATCATGAAGGTGGGGTTTTTTCCCTATTTACTCTTGTTCGTAAATATGCAAAATGGTTAATTATCCCAGCGATGATTGGTGGAGCTGCCTTGCTTTCTGATGGTGCTTTAACACCAGCTGTTACAGTTACTTCGGCAATTGAGGGATTGAGGTCTATTCCAGCTTTTCATGAAGCTTTTGGTCAGCAACAATTACCAATTGTCATTATAACTTTGGCGATTTTGGCAATTCTGTTTTTGATTCAACGTTTTGGAACTTCGATCGTTGGTAAAGTTTTCGGACCAGTGATGTTTATTTGGTTCAGTTTTCTTGGGATTACAGGCTTGATTAATCTCTTTGGCGATTTTTCAGTCCTTCAAGCAATCAATCCTTACTGGGCCATTCATTTACTCTTAAGTCCAGAAAATAAAGCAGGAATTTTTGTCCTTGGGTCAGTCTTTCTAGCGACGACAGGGGCAGAGGCTCTATATTCTGACTTGGGTCACGTGGGCCGAGGAAATATTCATGTCAGCTGACCGTTTGTTAAAGTTTGTATTATCTTATCATATTGTGGACAGGCGGCCTGGCTTTTACAAAATCGCGGAAAATCATTAGGTGATATTAATCCATTTTTTGCAGTTTTACCTCAAAGCCTGATTATTTTTTCTGTGGTTCTAGCGACCTTGGCAGCAATTATTGCTTCCCAAGCTTTAATCTCTGGTTCATTTACATTGGTTTCTGAAGCCATTCGCCTTAAACTACTCCCAAGATTGAAAATTAATTATCCGGGGGAAACCTTTGGCCAATTGTATATTCCAGCGGTAAATCTGGGCTTATGGCTCGCGGCAAGTTTTATTGTTGTCTACTTCCAAAGTTCTGCCCACATGGAGGCCGCTTATGGCTTAGCGATTACGGTCACCATGTTAATGACAACAATTTTATTAACGGTTTATTTAGCACAACATCAAAAAGTCAAAAAGGTATTCGTTGTTCTCTTTTTCGGTGCTTTTATCTTCATAGAAGGATTATTTTTTGCAGCCTCTGCTGTAAAGTTCCTGCACGGTGGTTATGTGGTTGTGATTTTAGCTGCCCTCATATTATTCGTTATGGCAATTTGGCACAAATCTGACCAACTTTTCTATAAATACCTCAAATCTTCTAATCTTAATGATTACAAAGAACAAATGAATAAGCTGCGAAAAGATGAGTCCTATGATCTTTATCATACAAATGTTGTTTATTTGACAGCCAAAATGGATAAAGAATGGATTGACCGTTCAATCTTGTATTCAATTTTAGATAAACGACCTAAGAAAGCCGAAGTATACTGGTTTGTGAAGGTTAATGTCACAGATGAGCCTTATACTTCTGAGTATGAAGTGGATATGTTAGGGACTGATTTTATCGTTTGTGTCAATCTCTATCTCGGTTTTCACATGCGTCAAGAAATTCCACGTTATTTGCGCACAATCGTGACTAATTTGATGGAATCAGGACGTTTACCACAACAGCATCAACCTTACAGTATCATTCCCGGACGGAAGGTTGGCGATTTCCGGTTCATTCTCTTAGAAGAAAAGTTGATTAATGCGAGACAAATGCCCGCTTTTGAAAGGTTCGTCCTTCAAACAAAGGAGCAAATAAAGAAAATTACGGCTTCGCCGGCGCGTTGGTTTGGACTCCATTTCTCAGAAGTTACAGTTGAAACGGTTCCTTTAGTTCTTTCAGACGTCAGAAATTTGGAAATTCACGAGCGAATTTCTAAGGAAAATGAAGTGGAAAATCTGTCAAAATAAATATGCAAAAAGCTTGGATTTGATTGATATAGTAGTGTTTTAGAAGAATAACGTATTTTATATAAATCTGCGAGAAATAAATAAATGTAATTTCTCACAGTTTTTTTTGAATAAACTGGGGATAATCTGCTATAATATAGCTATTAAAAAACGAGCTAAGCTTCGTTTTATTTATTTGACTATTTTCGCTGAAGAAAGTTGAGGAGTTATAAAAGTGGGTCAAGTACACTTACATAATCGGTCGTTTAACAAAGCGACCTCTGCGGGATTCCTGATTGCATTAGGAATTGTTTATGGTGATATTGGAACAAGTCCTCTTTATGCCATGCAGGCTATTGTTCGAGGACAGGGAGGATTAGCAAATCTTTCTGAAAGTTTTATTTTAGGGGCTGTTTCTCTTGTCATTTGGACTTTAACGCTAATCACAACAGTTAAGTATGTTTTGATTGCATTGAAGGCTGATAATCATCATGAAGGCGGTATTTTTTCACTGTTTACGCTTGTTAGACGAATGAGAAAATGGCTGATTGTGCCAGCAATGATTGGTGGAGCGACATTACTAGCAGATGGGGCATTGACTCCTGCTGTAACTGTCACCTCTGCGATTGAAGGTTTAAGAGGGGTAACTCATGTTTACTCTAATCAAACAACGGTCATGGTAACGACCTTAATTATTCTCGCTTTTCTCTTTTTAATTCAGAGATTTGGGGCAAGTTTGGTCGGTCGCTTATTTGGACCAATTATGTTCATCTGGTTTGGTTTTTTGGGCGTGAGTGGGCTAATCAACTCATTTCTTGACTTATCAATTCTTAAGGCGATTAATCCTTATTATGCGATTCATTTATTATTTAGTCCGGAAAATAAGGCTGGTTTCTTTATCTTGGGTTCAATTTTCTTGGTAACAACTGGGGCAGAAGCACTCTATTCTGACTTAGGACATGTAGGTCGCGGAAATATTTATGTCAGCTGGCCATTTGTTAAGATTTGTATTATCTTATCTTATTGTGGACAAGGGGCTTGGCTTTTAGCTCACCGTGGTGAACATATTGAAAAACTTAATCCTTTCTTTGCCGTTTTACCTGATAATATGGTCATTTATGTTGTTATCTTGTCAACGTTAGCCGCGATTATCGCCTCTCAAGCACTGATTTCAGGTTCCTTTACTTTGGTCTCTGAAGCGATTCGTTTGAAACTTTTACCTTTGTTTAAAATTTATTATCCAGGGCAAACTTTGGGACAACTTTATATCCCAGCAGTTAACTTTGCACTTTGGGTAACGACTTCCTTCTTTGTTTTGTATTTTAAAACTTCAGAACATATGGAAGCCGCTTATAGTTTGGCGATTACAATCACTATGTTAATGACAACGACTCTTTTGACTTATTTCTTAATTCAAAAAGGGACGCCCAAAATTGCGATTGCTTTTATTTCCATTGGTCTCTTTTGTATTGAAGGCTCGTTCTTTGCGGCTTCCTTGGTACAATTTATCAATGGAGCATATATTGTTGTACTGATTGCTTTGGCAATTATCTTTGTGATGTTTATCTGGAATAAGTCACATAAGATTGTTATGAAATACATTAAATCATTGAATATTAATGAATATAAGAATCAATTGAATGCTTTGCGTCATGATGAATCTTATGACTTATATCAAACGAATGTGGTTTATCTGACGAGTAAAATGGATCATGAATGGATTGACCGTTCTATCTTGTATTCCATCTTAGATAAACGGCCAAAACGTGCGGAATGCTATTGGTTTGTTAATGTGAAAGTTACTGACGAACCTTATACTTCTGAGTACAAAGTTGATATGATGGATACTGATTTTATTGTTCGAGTGAATCTTTATCTTGGATTCCGTATGCGTCAAGAAGTTCCGCGCTATCTACGAACTATTGTGACGGATTTGATGGAATCAGGTCGCTTGCCTCGACAACATCAACACTACAGTATCACTCCAGGACGTAAAGTTGGTGATTTCCGCTTTGTCGTTGTTGAAGAAAAATTAATGAATGCACGACAAATGCCAGGTTTTGAACGTTTTGTTCTTCAAACGAAAGCACAAATTAAGAGAATTACTGCCTCACCAATTCGTTGGTTTGGACTTCAATTCTCGGAAGTAACAGTTGAAACGGTTCCCTTGGTTCTTTCAGATGTACGTAATTTGGAAATTCATGAGCGTTTAGAGCAAGTAGATGAAACAGAAGCTCCTGCAACAAATTAAAAAACTTACTGACGATTCTGTCAGTAAGTTTTTATTTTTGTCAGTAAAAATTTTAGCGTGCAAGTCGTTTTCGAGCGGCTTCTTTTCGTTTTTGAGCGATGAATTCAGCCTTGTCAGCTGAGGGAAGATATCCTTTTTTCTTGGCAATCAAGAGGGCAGTTCCAGCGACAAGAATTTCGACTGATTTTCCAATGAGGTAACCTTGGATAAATTTATTTTTCACTTGCGGTGCTCCTTTAGTTTTTATTTAAAAATCATTATATTATCATTATAAATCAAAAAATGTGAAAACGCTATCGAATCACTTCTAAAAATGAAAGATTTTTTAATCTTAACCGGTTAAGGTTAAGATTAGGCACATGTGATATATTAGTATCAGTTGTAATAAATAAATGAAAAAGAAAGAAGGT
>Ga0208186_100112_pt1 | contig 11793 bp, 7 predicted proteins | sample Shrwel1BS1Day23_FD_187537 | JGI IMG/M metagenome (GOLD analysis project Ga0208186, IMG submission 187537) | Subsurface microbial communities from deep shales in Ohio, USA - Utica-3 well 1 S-1-Day23 (SPAdes) (version 2) ... | reverse complement strand
TTTCAAAGTTTTTTCACAAATTTTTTCAAACAGCAAAAGTAAAAAAAGTCACCTAAAATAGTGGATTTTTTATCATCTTAAATATTATAATGTTGCTTTTTCAACATTGAAGGATAAACATTTTTTGCCTTCTGTAACTCTCGTTTTTTGGCTTCAATATCATCTGTAATTTCAACAGAAAAGTTTTCAAAGATTGTTCGTGATTCTTTGAAAATATATCCGCCGTTTTTCAAATCTTGTTCATCGTCAAATACTGCTAAATGATGTGACAATTTTTTGAAAAAAGTATTCAAAAAATAAGTTGGAATGTATAAATTATACATTGAGGTATAGTTCTTCAAAAAATTATAATCATAAAAGGGGACTTTTACATCACTCCGAGGATTAATCAATTCCTTATCATTACCAGTAATTGGACGATTAAGAATCTCAATCACTTTTTGATTAAGTGTGTTTCGGACTTCAATTTCACGCAGTAATTTTTCAATAGTTAATCGCTTCTTATAACGATTTTCGTCATAAATTTTATAAATGTAGATGCCTGCAATCATCAACCATGCGCCGATAATCAGGCCAAAAATCATCGCAATAATAAGTTCTGTATTCATGTCATAATTATAACAAATTTGAAAGCGTTAAGAAAGTTTAAACTCTTTTTTTAATAATTTTAGTAAAAGTTACTAAAAAAAACAATTTTCTTTGACCTTTTTTGACCAATGAGTTATAATATAGAAAAATAAACAATTGAACTTAATTTATTCCTAAATTAGGTCCATATCTTATTTATAAAGGAGATTTATTCTATGGGTTATTTAGTACCTACCGTTATTGAACAATCAAGCCGTGGTGAACGTGCTTATGATATTTATTCACGACTTTTAAAAGACCGCATTATCATGCTGACAGGACCTGTTGAAGATGGTATGGCAAATTCTATCATTGCCCAACTTCTTTTCTTGGATGCACAAGATAATACTAAAGACATTTATCTCTATGTAAACACACCTGGTGGTTCTGTATCAGCTGGGCTCGCTATCGTGGATACAATGAACTTTATCAAATCGGATGTCCAAACTATCGTTATGGGAATGGCTGCTTCTATGGGAACAATCATCGCCTCAAGCGGTACTAAGGGTAAACGATTCATGTTACCAAATGCTGAATACCTCATTCACCAACCAATGGGTGGTGCAGGTCAAGGTACTCAACAAACTGATATGGCAATCGTCGCCGAACAACTTTTGAAAACACGTAAACGTTTGGAACAAATCCTTGCTGATAATTCTAATCGCTCACTTGAACAAATTCACAAAGATGCTGAACGTGACCATTGGATGGATGCCAAAGAAACTTTAGAATATGGTTTCATTGATGAAATTATGGAAAATAATTCATTAAAATAATACGCATGTAAATTAAAAAAGTCCTGATATAGGACTTTTTTTGTTATTGATAAAACATTTTAATAGTTTTTTATATATTGAACCAAAGTATCAGTAAATTCAGAAGTTGAAAGTTTTCCACCCAAATCAGCTGTCAAAGCTCCGCTATGGAAAGAAGCCGAAAGAGCTATTTTGATTAATTCTGCTACCTCTTGCCAGCCTAAGTATTCAAACATCATTACACCAGATAAAATTAAACTGGAAGGGTTTGCTATATTTTTCCCAGCGATATCCGGAGCTGTTCCATGAGTTGCTTCAAAGATAGCATGGCCACTTTCATAGTTAATATTTGCTCCAGGTGCGATTCCAATACCTCCAACTTGGGCAGCGAGGGCATCAGAAATATAATCCCCATTTAAATTAAGAGTGGCAACAACCTCAAAATTATCAGGATTAAGGATAATCTGTTGAAGAAAATTATCAGCAATCGCATCATCAACATAAATTTTACCTGATTTCAGTGCAATATTTTTCTCTTTTTCAGACTGTTCAGTGCCTTTTTCTTCTTTTATCTTATCGTATTCTAGTTTTGTAAAAGTTGGATAATTTTTAGCAACCTCATAGCCCCATTTTCTAAATCCTCCTTCTGTAAATTTCATGATATTTCCTTTATGAACAAATGTCACGCGCTTCTTATTCATCTTTATAGCATAATCAAAAGCTGCGCTAACCAGACGTTTGCTTCCATCAGGGCTAACGGGTTTAATTCCAATCGCAGAAGTTTCTGGAAAGCGAATCGAATGGACAGACAGCTCTCTTTCCAAAAAATTTATTAACTTTTTAGATTCTTTTGACGAAGAAGAAAATTCAATTCCTGCATAAATATCCTCTGTATTTTCCCTAAAAATTGTCATATTGACTTTCTCTGGTGCTCTTACAGGAGATTTTATCCCTGTAAAGTATTCTACAGGTCTTACGCAAGCATACAAATCTAACTTTTGTCTCAAAGTGACATTAATAGAACGAAAACTCTCACCAACTGGAGTCATTAACGGTCCCTTAATTGCGATCAAATTTTCTTTAATCTGCTCAAGTGTTTCATCAGGAAGATATTCACCTCTACTTGCGAAAGCTTCTCCGCCTGCCAATAATTTTTGCCAATCTATTTTCTTTTTTTCGCCAAAGATTTTTAGAACAGCTGCATCAAAAACACGCTTAGCTTGTGGAAAAATGTCCTCACCAACACCATCTCCTCTTATGTAACCAATTGTTGGATAATCTGGTACAATTAATTTCCCGTTCTTCATTTCAATTTTCATAATAATTTTCACCTAATTTTTATTTTTTACGAATCACATAAGGCATAATTCCATCATTAGTGTAGTAATCCAAATCTACCTGTGAATCAAAGCGTAAGAGAACTTGAAACTTTTTCTCATCAGCCTGAACTGTGATTTTCTCATGAATTTTAGGATGAACTGGTAAATCGATAGAAAAAACTTCATCTCCAGTCAATCCAAGACTTTTCGCATTTTGATCATCTAAAAACTGTAAAGGAAGAATCCCCATCATGACAAGATTACTCCGGTGAATACGTTCAAAACTTTCAGCAATTACGGCCTTAACTCCAAGTAATTTTGTTCCCTTAGCCGCCCAGTCCCGACTTGAACCCATTCCATAATCTTTTCCGGCAAGAACAATCAAGCCTGCTCCTTTTTCTTTATATTTTTGTGCTACCTCATATATGGGTAAAATTTCATCAGCAAATTTAGAATATCCACCTTCAAGTGGTGCAACAAGTTGATTTTTGATACGAATATTGGCAAAAGTTCCTCGAGTCATCACTTTGTCATTCCCTCGTCTTGAACCAAAACTATTAAAATCTTTATAAGTTATTCCTGAATTTCTTAAATAATCGCCAGCAGGTGACTTCAACGGAATATTACCCGCAGGACTAATATGATCAGTTGTGATAAAATCTCCAAATTTTGCTAAAACCTGCAAATTTGAAAGGATATTTTTATTAGTAGCTACTAATGTCATATCATCAAAATAAGGGGGATTAGAAATATAAGTAGAGTCAGTTTTCCAATTGTAGACTTGACTTTTTTTCGTTTGAATATCGTTCCAAATTGTATTTTCATCAAAAATTTTTGCATAAGTTTTGGCATACAAATCTTTAGTCACATACTTTTGAACTAAATCGTCCACTTCATCAGAAGGAGGTAAAATGTCTTTCAGATATACTTTTTCACCTTTAAGATTCGTACCTAATGGATTTTTAGTTAGATTTTTTCTAACGGAACCAGCTAGTGCATAAGCAACTACTAAAGGGGGGCTTGCAAGATAATTTGCTTTTACCAATGGATGAATTCTTCCTTCAAAATTTCTATTTCCACTTAAAACACTGGTTGCAACTAGTTCCTTGTCAGTAATTTCTTTTTCCATTTCTCTTAAAAGTGGTCCTGAATTACCAATACATGTTGTACAACCATATCCAATTACATTAAACCCTAAAGTTTCAAGATAAGGAAGAAGACCTACCTTGTCTAGGTAAGAGCTAACGACCTTTGAACCTGGAGCTAATGATGTTTTGACCCAGCTAGGAACTTCAAGACCTTGTTCTACTGCATTTTTTGCGAGTAATCCTGCCATCATCATTACATGGGGATTACTCGTATTGGTACAGCTCGTAATAGCTGCAATAGCAATTTTCCCATCTTCTTCTTTCAATTTTTTTTGTTGTTCAACGAACTTTTCAAAATTATGAGATAAATCTCCTAATTCCAGCATATCTTGCGGGCGTGAAGGTCCTGATAGTCGTGTTTCTACTTTTTCTAAATTAATATCAATGACTTTGCTATAGTGTGGTTGGTAACTATCATCATAAAATAGTTTATTTGCCTTTGCATATGCTTCTACTCGCGCAACTATTTCCTCAGAACGATTTGTCGCCCGAAGATACTTCAATGTTTCATTATCAATAGGAAAATATCCACAGGTGGCACCATACTCAGGAGCCATATTTGCAATTGTTGCTCGATCGGCTAAACTTAAATTTTTTAATCCTTCCCCAAAAAATTCAACGAATTTCCCTACCACTTTTTCATCTCGTAAAATTTTCGTGACTGTTAAAGCTAAATCTGTCGCGGTTGCAAATACTCCAAGTTTTCCTATTAGTCTTACTCCTACTACTTCTGGAACAGTTAATGAGCTAGGCTCCCCTAACATTACAGCCTCAGCTTCAATCCCTCCGACTCCCCAACCCAGAACGCCTAAAGCATTAATCATTGTTGTATGACTATCTGTACCAAAAACACTATCTGGATATAAAAGTCCATCATTTTCGCTAATTACTTCGCTTAAATATTCAATATTAACTTGATGAATGATACCTGTTGCTGGAGGAACCACTCTAAAATTATCAAAAGATTGCTCTGCCCATTTTAAAAATTCGTAGCGTTCACGATTACGTTCAAACTCTTTTTTTGAATTTAATAAGAAGGCTTGTTCATTTCCTTGAAAATCTACTTGAACAGAATGGTCAATAACTAAATCTACTGGAATTTCTGGGTTAATTAACTCAGGATTTTTTCCTAATTTAAGCATCGCATCACGCATTGCTGCCAAATCAACAATGGCTGGAACTCCTGTAAAATCTTGAAGAACCACACGACTTGGTAAAAAAACGGTTTCTTGACCAACTTCTCTTTTTAAATAATCTTTAATGGCTTGAATATAAGCTTGATCAATATTTTTATCATTTTTCTGCCTAATTAAACTCTCCAAAAGAACTCTTAAACTATATGGAAAGTCTTCAATTCTCTCAGTCTCACTAATATCAAAATAGTGATACTCTTTATCATTAATTTTTAAAGTTTTCATCTTTCCTCCAATCTTGTATAAGCTTTAGACTCTAAAATACTCTCATAAGCAGGCCTTATAATTTTATTCATATTAATTAATTCTTCCATTCTATGAGCCAACCAACCTACAATTCTAGCGATGGCAAATAAAGGAGTAAATAATTCTTGTGGGATTTCCAGTATTTTATAGACAAAGCCTGAATAAAAGTCAACATTTGGACAAATTGTTTTATAAATTTTTCTATTTTCGGATATCACTTTAGGAGCAAGGAAAGCAACTTTTTCATAAAGTTTAAATTCTTCTTCTAATCCTTTTTCTTTTGCTAGACTTTCAACATAGGATTTAAAAACCTCAAAACGTGGATCACTCACACTATAGATTGCATGGCCAATGCCATAAATCAATCCTTGCTTATCAAAAACTTCTTTATTTAATATTTGATGAAGATATTTTTTTATTTCTTCATCATTATTGTAATCAGAGATATTTTCTTTAATATTTTCTAGCATTTTTGCCGCTTTGATGTTTGCTCCACCATGTTTTGGCCCTTTTAAACTCGAAAGAGCAGCAGCTATCGTAGCATAAGTATCTGTTCCACTGGAAGTAACCACATGAGTCGTAAATGTCGAATTATTCCCTCCGCCATGTTCCATGTGTAGAATTAGAGCAATGTCTAATACTTTTGCTTCCATATCTGAATAATGACAATCTGGTCGTAGCATACGCAAAATATTTTCGGCCGTTGTCAATTCAGGGTCTGGGAAATGAATATAAAGACTTTCTTTCTTAAAATAATGAATATAAGCTTGATAACTATAAATCGCAAGAAGAGGAAAATCTGCAATGAGTGCTAACGACTGCTCTAAGACATTCTCAATTGAAATATCCGAAGCTTTTTTATCATAACTAGCAAGTGCAAGTAGGCAGCGACTCATAGAATTCATTACATCACTTGAAGGATTGGTCAGTATTGTTTCGCGAACAAAAAACTCGGGTAAAGTTCTTTTGCTAGCTAACAGAATTTGAAATTCTTGAAGTTCCTTTGCCGAAGGTAACTCTCCAAATAATAAAAGGTAGGTCATCTCTTCAAAGCCAAAACGATTTTTACTTCTCAAGTCACTAACGATATCTTTAATATTATAGGCTCGATATTCTAAGACACCAGGAATTTGATTCCCTTCCTTATCAAAAGAATGGATCGCAGATATATTAGTTAATCCTGCTAAAACACCTTTTCCATTAATATCTCTTAAACCTTTTTTAACGTTGTACTTTTTGTAAAATTCACTAGGAATTTGTGAATTTTTAATCATTTTTTCTTCTTTATTCATTAAATTCATAAATACCTCCATCTATTTCATTATTATACACTTTTTATTCCGAAAATTATATATTTTCTGAAAATTAAAATTACTTTTTTTTAGAAAATAAAAAATCCTACCATAATGGTAGGGTTAATTTAAAGTTAGTCAATTTCAATCAATAAGTCTTGTGTTTGAATGGCTTCACCTTTGACAACATGAAGGGCAATAACCTCTCCATCAAATGGTGACTCAATGGTCGTTTCCATCTTCATGGCTTCAGTAACCATCAAAGCTTGTCCTTTTTTAACTTTATCTCCAGCTTTAACTAGGATTTCAAGAACAGAACCGGGCATAGTTGCTCCAATTTGGTTTGGATTACCTGTTTCGGCCTTACGTTTAGCTACAATTTGAGTTTGAACGGATTGGTCATTAATAACAACTTCACGACGCTGACCGTTCAAGTTAAAGAAGAGCACACGATTTCCAGCGAGGTCAGGTTCTCCTATTTCATCTAAACGAATGCTGAGCGTTTTACCTTTTTCAATTTGGACTTCAATTTTTTCATTGAGGCGCATTCCGTGTAAGAAAGTTGGAGTATCGAGTAGTGTGACAGCTCCAAATTCTCTTTGCATTTTTTGATAATCAAGGAAAACTTGTGGATACATAATGTAAGAGATAACTTCATGATCACCTGGTTCATAACCAATTTTTTGTTCCAAGTCAGCTTTTACAGTTGCAAAATCAACTTTTTCGGCATGTAATCCTGGACGATCCATAATGACCGATTTGTCTTTTACAATAATTTTTTGTAGTTCTTCTGGGAAACCTCCAACAGGCTGTCCTAAATCACCACGGAAGAATGAGACTACTGATTCAGGGAAGTTAAGCTCATTTCCTCGCGCATAGACATCCTCTTCTGTCAATTCGTTTTGAATCATAAAGAGTGCCATATCACCAACTACTTTTGATGAAGGAGTTACTTTAATGATATCGCCAAACATCATGTTTACTTTACGATACATTTGTTTGATTTCATCAAAACGATGTCCAAGTCCAACAGCTGCTGCTTGAGATTTCAAGTTAGTATATTGTCCGCCAGGCATTTCATGCATGTAAACTTCAGTTTGTGGGCTCGTAATTCCTGCCTCAAAAGGTGCATAATATTTACGCACATCTTCCCAATAATGGTCAATTTGCTCTGCATTTTTCACATTAATTGAAGCATGACGGGGACCATGTTCAAGGGCATAATAAATTGATTGCATTGAAGGTTGAGAAGTTCCACCAGCAAGACTGGCAGTTGCCACATCAATAATATCTACTCCTGCTTGAGTTGCACCAGAATAGGTAATAATACCATTTCCTGAAGTATCATGTGTATGCAAGTGAATTGGTAAGTCAACCGTATCTTTTAATTCTGAAATCAAGCGATATGCCGCTTGAGGTTTCAACAAGCCCGCCATATCTTTAACGGCAAGTATATGAGCCCCAGTAGCTTCTAACTCTTTTGCCAAATCTTTGTAGTATTGGATATTATATTTTGGTCGACTTGGGTCAAGGATATCTCCTGTATAACAAATGGTTGCTTCGGCAATTTTTCCATTATCACGCACTGCTTGGATTGATTTTTCCATTTGTGGCAACCAGTTGAGGCTATCAAAGATACGAAAGACATCGATTCCTTCATGTGCAGCTACGCGGATAAATTCTTCAATGACATTATCAGGATAGTTTTGATATCCAACTGCATTTGAACCACGGAAAAGCATTTGGAACATGGTATTTGGCATGAGTTTACGTAATTTACGTAGACGATACCAAGGCGATTCATTCAAGAAACGATAAGCGACATCAAAGGTTGCCCCACCCCACATTTCAGCTGAGAAAAGTTCTGGAAGTCCTTGGTCAATGGCTTGAGCAATTCCTTTCATATCTTGCAAACGCAAACGAGTGGCAAGAAGAGACTGGTGAGCATCACGTAAAGTTGTATCTGTCAATAATACTTCTTTTGTATTTTTCACATATTCAACTACCGCATCAGCCCCTTGTTCATCTAAGATATTTTTAGCTGTCTTTTTCTTTTCAATGTTAAGTAGAGGTTGACGAGGTTCTTCAAAATGGCGTTTTTCTGTATTTTCAATCCCTGGGAAACCATTGACTGTAATCATTGATAAGTAGTGTAAGGTTTTTGTTCCACGGTCACGTAAGCGTGGGAAATTGAAAAGACTTGGAGTATTGTCAATAAAGGTTGTTGTTGCTTGTCCGCTCGTAAAGTTTTCATTGGCAATAACATTAATCAAAAATGGAATATTAGTTTTCACCCCACGAATACGGAATTCATGAAGCACACGATCCATTTTACGTACACTATCGCTAAATTCATTAGCAAAGGTACAAACTTTTACTAAAAGCGAGTCAAAATAGGGAGTCACTTCATAACCAGCATAGGCATTTCCAACGTCCAAACGAATGCCGAAACCACCTGGTGAACGGTAGGTATCGATTTTACCTGTATCTGGCAAGAAGCCATTTTGCGGGTCTTCTGTAGTAATACGACATTGAATGGCTGAGCCCAAAAGTGGTATTTCAGCTTGTGCCGGGATACCAATTTCTGTATGTAAATCTTTGCCTTGAGCAATCAAAATTTGTGCTTGAACAATATCTACACCTGTAATAAGCTCGGTAATTGTGTGTTCAACTTGAACACGTGGGTTGACTTCGATAAAGTAGAACTTATCATCTTTGACTAAAAATTCAACCGTCCCAGCATTAACATAGCCAACATTTTTACAAAGTTTAACTGCTGCTTCACAAATTTCATTACGGAACTCTGGTGAGAGTCCTACGGCTGGAGCAATTTCAATGACTTTTTGATTTCGGCGTTGGACAGAGCAATCACGTTCGTGCAAATGGACAATATTTCCATGACTATCCCCAAGAATTTGAACTTCAATATGCTTAGGATTTTCAATGTATTTTTCAACATAGATTTCTCCAGAACCAAAGGCACCGATAGCTTCTGATTTCGCACGAGCATATCCGTCGTGCATTTCAGCGTCATTACGCGCAACACGCATTCCACGACCGCCGCCGCCCAATGCTGCCTTAATCATGACTGGATATCCGTAAGTTTGAGCAAATTCAAGAGCTCCGTCAATATCTACTGCACCATTTGTTCCGGGAATTCCGGGAACTTGAGCTTCATCAGCTGCGGCTTTTGCTTTGATTTTATCGCCGAAAATATCCAAATGATGAAGTTCAGGACCGACAAAAACTAATCCTGCTGCTCGAACTTTTGTAGCAAATTCAAGATTTTCAGATAAAAGACCATAACCGGGATGAATGGCATCTGCTCCTGATTCAAGAGCAACACGAATAATATCATCAATATCCAAATAAGCATCAATTGGTTTTTTACCTTGACCGATAAGGTAAGATTCATCTGCTTTAAAGCGATGAACGGAATATTCATCTTCTCTTGCATAGACGGCTACTGTAGAAAGTCCGAGTTCATTACAGGCACGAAAGACACGAACGGCGATTTCTCCACGATTGGCGACGAGTAGTTTTTTCATTTTGACTCCTTAATGAGGCTTGTTTGGAAAGGTAATTATTAATTCCTTTCACTCTTCCATATATTATAAAAATCTTTTATACACTTTTAAACGACTGACATTTGTCAATCGTTTTCATAATTTGGGACACTGCTACTATAGTGATTAGAAAGCTCAGAAACTTCTCGACGTTTCTCATCAGCTGAGATATTCAAGGCAAAAGCAATCCCAAGCGAGAGGACTAAGAAGGAGGAGCCTCCCTGTGATAAGAAGGGGAAAGTTACCCCTGTTTCTGGAATAATCCCAATCGCACCACCAACATTGACAAAAACTTGAATTAGCAATAATCCAGAAACACCAATCATAATCAGTGAATTAAAGGCACTTTTGGCTTTGATTCCAACGATTAACATTCGGCTTATCAAGAAAAATAGAATTGCTAATATAATTATTCCACCAATAATTCCCAATTCTTCTACTACAATTGGAAAAATAAAGTCGGTTTGAGCTTCTGGTAAAAATCCATTTTTTTGAATCGAATTTCCTAGGCCACGTCCTGTCCAACCTCCATTTACAACAGCGTAGTAGGAATTAGCTAACTGGTGACCTGAATTGGCCAAATCAGTAAAGGGATTAACAAAGGCTTCAAATCGTTTATTGATATAGGCAATTGGTAAAAAACTAGGAATAATATCCCCACCTACAATAAAAAGAAAACCTAGGAAAATGACCATCAGAGATAAAATTAATCTAGAATAGCCAGAATACCAACGCCAAGAAATCCCACTTGCACCGATCATTATCAATGCAACCGCACCAATAATCATAGTATTCCCGAGGTCAGGCATAATAAGGTCGACTAGCAATATTGCAACAACTGGTAATCTCCAACCCCCAAAAAGCTTTTGAGTTAGAGTTTTTCCTTTAAAAATTTCATTAATATCATTTTTTTCAATTTCTTCTTGCTTTGTTGAAAAAACTGACGCTAAATACCAAATAATGAAAACCTTGGCAAATTCTGCCGGCTGTACCGTCCCAATTCCTGGAATATGAATCCAGCCTCTGGCTCCATTAACGGGAGCTGTCAGTGCAAAACTCGAGGGCATTATTCTACAGAAAATTAATGACAGAATTAAAATAACCATAATTATTCCTATCATTTTTCTATTTTTGAGCGCTCTAAGTTTCAGACGGTAAATCACTGCAATCATAATAATACTCAACAGTACAAATGCCGTTTGGTTAATTACCAATTTATAAGGATTTAAGCCTTTTTGCAATTGGTCAGGAACCGTAGTTGAAAATATCATTACTATCCCAATCCCTGCAAGAATTAGGTATGGAATTAATATAGAGTAGTTTAAAAAATTATTCTTATTCAAATTCATTATCTTTTTTTCCTCATTCATATTATTATAGCATGAGTTGAATAATTTATAAAGATATTCAAAGCAACCATAAGTTAATGACCAGCAAAAGAAATTTTTATTATCATTTACTCTATTTTTTTGTATGAGGAAATTTATTAATTTACAGCTCTGTCAGTGACTCTGTTGGATAGTGTTACAAAATTATAATAAATATATTTACTGGTAATCTTTTCAGCTACTATTAAAAGGAATAAAAAGGAGAGATGTCTTTTTTTGCATAAAATACCTCTAATGAAATATTGTTTAGTTTATTATA
>Ga0208186_100108_pt1 | contig 12125 bp, 6 predicted proteins | sample Shrwel1BS1Day23_FD_187537 | JGI IMG/M metagenome (GOLD analysis project Ga0208186, IMG submission 187537) | Subsurface microbial communities from deep shales in Ohio, USA - Utica-3 well 1 S-1-Day23 (SPAdes) (version 2) ... | reverse complement strand
GATTTGATTCATTTGAGAGTTTAGAAATGACAATTAGTAACTACATTCACTACTACAATAATCTCCGAATTAAGAAAAATCTATCCTGGTTGTCTCCGATTGAATATCGGAAGAGTTTCAAGAACAAATAAAAAAATCCAAGTATTTCTACTTGGATAAAAAGTCTAACTTTTGGGGTTCACATCAAAAATTAGAGGTTTTTTTATTTTTTATGTCGACTTCTTCGATAATTTTGAATTGGAAATTCTTGTGTCTGTTCATCAACTTCTTCATCTACTACTGAATACTGTTCTTGGTCTTTATTATCTCTTTTGTCAGTCCGTTCAGGGTGAAGAACTTCGTCACGATAAGCTGAATTTCCAACGAATTTCAAAGCTTTCAAGACTGGCTGACGATTTTCACCCAGAATTCCAACAAGTTCAATAAAGATTTCTAGTCCAAAAAGACATGCGATTACTAGTAAAATCCCACCAATTCGACTTGAAAATTGCAAGAGAATCGAGATAAAGGCAAAAATTGAGGCAATTCCATAAATTACAAGTACAGCGCCACGATGCGTAAAGCCAAGTGCCATGAGCCGATGATGCAAGTGCCTTTTATCAGCTGTTGCAATAGATTGTCGATTTAATTTCCGACGAATCATAGCCATGATTGTATCTGTGAGCGGTACTCCCAAAATTAACAAGGGAGTTAAAACGGCTACAGCAGTCGCATTTTTCAAGCCTTGTAAAGAGGCAACCGAGATTATGAATCCAAGGAATAAAGCTCCTGTATCTCCCAAATATATAATTGCTGGGTGATAATTATAGGGAAAGAATCCCATGATTGCAGCTACTACCGTGAAAATAGTAATTGGTAAGAACACGTTTGGACTTGGCAGGAAAAAGTAAGAGACAATTCCCATTGTCGTCAGTGAAATAATGGATACCCCACTGGCAAGTCCGTCTAAACCATCAATTAAATTAATCGCATTCGTAATAGCCAGTATCCAAAATACCGTAAAGATAAAGGATAACCAACCCGGAAAAATTAATAAAGGACCACCAAAAGGAATTTTTAAATTATCAAAACGTGCATTGGTAAAGAACCAGATAAAACTCGCAGCAATTGTCAAACCTAAGAGTTTCATTTTAGGTGATATTTCTTTTATATCATCAACCAAACCAGTCAAAACAACAATTCCACCACCCACAATAAAGGGCCAAATGTAACTCAAATAACTAACTAATTGAATGGGATGGTGACCATTTCCGTTTCCGGGAGGTTGGGAATGGATTGGAGGTTGGGCATGCACGATTTGCGGAAGGATAAATAATGTGGCAACCGCAAAAGCAATGAAAATAACCAAACCTCCAGCTGAAGGCATCGGTTTTTTATTGACGCGGCGCTCATTGGGTTTATCCACAGCGCCAATTACCTTAGACACAAAAGTCATAACTGGGGTTAAAATCACTGAAATACCAAAAGTGATAATTATAACCATTAAAAACTTGAGTGCAAAAGGGATTTCTTTTAATGTATCAACCATATTTAGATTTTTCTAAGAACGTCTAAAGCACGCGTTGTGATTAGGCATTCACCATACTCCTGCAAAAATTCTCGACTCATTTTTGTCGCTTCACCATATTCCATCATCCGTGAACGTGTGCTTTCAACATGCATTTTACCTTTTGCTTTTTGATTATCTAAAACAACAAGATAAAAATTACCATCATAACGATAAAATTCTGACTCTTCATCTGCGAATTTCACATTTTTTATTCCAGTCAAGACAGACATCATGTCATCATAACGAATAGAGTAGTATATAAAGTCTGGCTCATGTTCGGCTTCTTCTTTTTTAGCCCCTGGTAAACCAAGTCCAGGTTTAAAATCAGTAATTCCTCGCTCGCGCGCCATATCTGCCCCTATTTCATTTAATTTATTATAAAAACCAGTCATTAATTCTTCAAATTCTTCAGGATCATCTGGAATCTCTCCGCCTTCACCCAACATTGCTTCTTCATGAACAATCATATGGACGCCTTGTGGGAAGGGTTGAATTTGGAAAGTTAACATCCCTACATTTCCAAAACGATTTTCTAAGCCAAGTTCATCAACTAATTCATAGAAAAATTGTTCAATGACTTCTTGATTTCCAAAAAAGTCAGATAACTTGATATCATAATCTGTCAAATCATCAAAAGACAAGGTGATTTTTATAGTGTTTTCATTTATATCCTCATACTTCATTTTGTTTCTCTTTTCTATAATTTATCTTCTATCACTTTACCAGTCTTAATAGTATTATACCACAGACCAGAAAAAAAACAGCAGACATGCCGTTTTTTTGATATTCTATTTAACTGTATGCTCTTAATATTATAAGACTTTAGCTAAAAAGTCTTGGGTCCGTTTTTCTTTAGGATTTTCAAAGATTTGAGCTGGTTTGCCTTGCTCAACAATTGTTCCATCAGCCATAAATAATACTCTGTCAGCAACTGTTTTAGCAAAGCCCATTTCATGAGTGACAACGACCATCGTCATCCCTTCTTTGGCGAGTTCTTGCATTACTGACAGAACCTCCCCAACCATTTCCGGATCAAGTGCCGACGTTGGTTCATCAAAAAGCATTACATCTGGATTCATAGCCAAAGCCCGAGCAATAGCTACCCTTTGTTGCTGTCCACCTGATAGAGACTGTGGATAGGCTTCTGCTTTATCTGATAATCCAACTCTTTGAAGTAAATCTTCTGCAGTCTTTAGAGCTTCATCTTTCGTCATTTTCCCTGTTTTTATTGGGGCCAAGCAAAGATTTTCAAGGACTGTCATATTTGGAAAAAGATTAAATTGCTGAAAAACCATTCCCATTTTCTCGCGATGTTTAAAGACGTCTACAGATTTATCAGCAATATTAATTCCTTCAAAATAGACTTCTCCATCAGTTGGTTTTTCTAATAAATTCATTGTTCTTAAAAAAGTTGATTTCCCAGAACCTGATGGTCCAATCATCACAACAACTTCACCTTTTTTTATTTGAATATCAAGTCCTTTTAATACTTCATTCTTCCCAAAATATTTATGCAAATTTTTTATTTCAATTAAATATTCATTCATTATTTCGCATATCCTTTCCCAAGTTTCTTTTCAAACAGAACAAGCAAGCGACTAACAACAAAAGTGACCACAAAGTAGTAAAGTGCAACAAATATCATTGGACTAATCGTTTGGTAAGTCAAATTCGCCACGGTTTGCGCGCCATTGAAAACTTCCATAACCCCAATCGTATAAAGGAGTGAACTGTCCTTAATTATCGTTACAAATTCATTTCCTACGGCTGGTAAAATATTTCGCAATGCTTGAGGTAGGATAACGGTTGTCATCGCTTGTCTTGGTCGAATCCCCAAAGAATAAGCCGCTTCTTTTTGGCCAAGAGGTACTGCTTCAATCCCCGCCCGAACAATTTCCGCCATATAAGCACCAGAGTTCAACGAAATCACGATAATCCCAGGAATCAAACGTCCCAAATCTTGTTGCAAAATTCCTACTTGAAAAGTAGGTAAAGAAATACTTCCCATTAGGCCAAAACCAAGCATGATTTGAACCAGCATAGGTGTCCCACGAAAAATTTCAATGTAGATATTGGCTAGCCAGCGTAATGGAGCAATCTTAGAAATTTTTGCCAATGCTGTGACAATCCCTAAAAGCGTTCCAATTAAGACCACAAAAGCTGAAATAAATATCGTTACAATCATTCCATCATTAAAGTAGGGTAAATATTTCGGTAAAAAATCAAAATTCATATTTTCTCTCTTCTCTTTTATAATTTCTATTTTTATAAAAAAACAATAGCATAATTATAATATAAAAAGTATAAAAATACAATCATTTTTGTATAAAAATTAATTTTAAATAAATAAAAACTCCAATTACGGAGTTTTTATTCTGTCAGTAAACAATCATTCGTTTTTCAGTACTGATGGAAAGTCTGTCACCGGCAGCTAAATGATGAATTTCTCCATCAATTTGTACGGGTTGACTTTCTGCTAGTTCTACGGAAAAGTCTGGATTAACACGATGGAGAAATAAAGGATGTTTTAAATGAGTTCCACGAAGAACACTCGGAATTAAGGAAAAAGTTCGAAATAAAGAGTGCTTACTGTATTCTACCAAATGAATATCTGCATTTTGGTTGGAAGCTTCTGGGGAAATTTTTACCCCTCCTCCAAAATATGGATGTTTAGTAAAAGTCATCAGGAAAGTTTTTTCTAAAGATATTTGCTGATTTTCTATCTCAATCAAAGACGGAAATGCTTTTTTAGTGATTAAAACATGTAAAGCGGTCAAAATATAAGAAAAACTCCCTAGCTTTAATTTATTTAGAAATTGCTTAAGTTTTCCTTCATTGGCAGCTTGTACTATCGCCGCATCTAATCCAATCCCAATATTATTTAAAGCATAGCCATTCAATCCTTTAGATTGATAATTCATAATAAAAATTTCATGATTCATTCCACTGCGAGCAGCCTCAAAAGATTCAATTGGGTCAAGAATTAAGTTCAAGCTTCTAGCAAAATCATTACCTGAACCTGATGGAATATACGAAAATGCTTCTTCTTCTGGAAGTTCATTTATAACAAGTGAAATGGTCCCATCACCGCCTATAATCACTAAATGGTCTTCAGCCACTTTAAGTTCTAATATTTGTTTTACTAAATCCCCTTCTTCACCAGGAGCATTAGTTTTAAAAAGTCGATAATCATAATTGTTTTTTTCCAAATATGGAATCAGAATCTCCAATGTTCGTGCACCTTTACCTGCACCAGAATTGGGATTTGCAAGGAGATAATAAGTCATAGAATTATTTTACCAAAAATGACAGAGATTTTATGTTTTTAATGATTTTGTCAGTAAATTTAATAAAAAAGTTACTGACAAAATTTCGTCAGTAACTTTTTTATTTATTTTCAAGATTTAAAATTAGTTTTCCACAGTTTCTGTTTCAACTTCTTTTACTTCTGGAGCATTTGTCAAATCAGCTAAAGGTTCGATGTTACGGTAACGGAACATACCAGTACCAGCAGGAATAATCTTACCGATAATAACATTTTCTTTCAAACCAAGCAAGTGGTCTTCTTTACCACGAATTGCAGCATCTGTAAGCACACGAGTTGTTTCTTGGAATGATGCAGCTGACAAGAATGAATTTGTTTCAAGAGAGGCTTTAGTAATACCCATCAAGACTGGACGACCAGTTGCAGGCATTTCACCATTCAAGAGTGCAGTTTCATTCAAAGCTTCAAAATCAGAAATGTCCATCAAAGTACCTGGAAGCACATCAGTTGAACCATTGTCCATGATACGAACTTTACGAAGCATTTGGCGAATCATTACCTCGATGTGCTTGTCACCAATTTCAACCCCTTGTGAACGGTAAGTTTTTTGAACTTCACCGAGCAAGTAAGTTTCCACTGACAAAGCATCACGAACTTGAAGCAAATGTTTAGGTTCAATAGAACCTTGAATCAAAGGCGCACCACGGTGGATAAATTCGCCTTCTTCAACCATCAAGACATCAGCCATACCTACAGTGTAGCTACGAGTATCTGTTTTACCTTTGACAGTAATTTCACGAGTACGAGTTGCGCCATCTTCAACGATTGATTCAACTGTACCAGTTACTTCAGTGATGATTGCTTCCCCTTTAGGGTTACGTGCTTCAAAGATTTCTTGGACACGAGGCAAACCTTGAGTAATATCTGAACTTGACGCAACACCACCCGTGTGGAATGTACGCATTGTCAACTGAGTACCAGGTTCACCGATAGATTGAGCGGCGATTGTACCAACAGCTTCACCAACTTCAACAGCATCACCTGTTGCCAAGTTGATACCATAACAATGTTTACATACACCATGTGGTGTTTTACATGTAAATACTGAACGGATTGTTACTTCTTTAACGTCAGCTTCAATGATTTTACGAGCAATATCTTCAGAAATCAAAGTATCATCGCCAATAATCATTTCACCAGTTTCTGGATGAAGGACTGATTTACGAGTGTAACGACCAACCAAACGTTCAAAGAGTGGTTCAACCATTTCTTTACCAGTTGCAATATCAGCAATCACAAGTCCACGGTCAGTACCACAGTCGTCTTCACGAATGATAACATCTTGGGCAACGTCAACCAAACGACGAGTAAGGTAACCTGAGTCGGCTGTCTTAAGGGCCGTATCGGTCATCCCTTTACGAGCACCGTGAGTTGAGAAGAACATTTCCAAGACAGAAAGTCCTTCACGGAAGTTAGAGATGATAGGCAATTCCATGATTTTACCATTAGGAGCAGCCATCAATCCACGCATACCAGCAAGTTGAGAGAAGTTGGAAATATTACCACGGGCTCCAGAGTCCATCATCATAACGATTGGGTTTGTCAAATCTTGTTCTTCAATCAATCGTTTTTCGAGAGACTCTTTTGCATCACGCCAAACACCAGTAACGGCATTATAACGTTCATCATCAGTAATCAAACCGCGACGGAATTGTTTAGTGATTTGTTCTACGCGTTTATGCGCAGCATCAATGATTTCATGTTTATCTTCAACAACAGGAATATCAGCGATACCCACAGTCAAACCAGCCAAAGTAGATTGGTGGTAACCAAGGTCTTTCAAACGGTCAAGGTACTCAGATGTAGCTGTTGTACGGTAACGTTTGAATACTTCGGCGATAATATTTCCAAGATATCCTTTTTTGAATGGACGAACAGTATCGATTCCAGCCAAAACTTCTTTGATGTTTTGACCAGCATCCATAAAGAAGCGGTCATCAGTTGAAGTTGTCAAGTTAACATCAGTTGGTTCGTTCAAGTAAGGCATTCCTTCTGGAATGATTGAGTTGAAAATAACTTTACCAACAGTGGTTACCAAGATTTTATCTTGTTGATTTTCAGTCCAAGGTTTATTGAGTGATTTTGTCGCGATACCAATACGTGTATGCAAGTGTACATAACCGTTACGCATTGCGATTTCAACTTCTTCAGGAGTTGCAAAAATCATTCCTTCGCCTTCACGACCTTTTTCTTCCATTGTAAGGTAGTAGTTACCAAGGACCATATCTTGAGATGGTGTAACAACTGGTTTACCATCTTTAGGGTTCAAGATATGTTCAGCAGCAAGCATCAAAAGACGTGCTTCAGCTTGTGCTTCTTCAGACAATGGCAAGTGAATGGCCATTTGGTCACCGTCAAAGTCGGCGTTATAGGCTTCACAAGCAAGTGGGTGAAGACGGATGGCTTTACCATCAATTAAGACTGGTTCAAAAGCTTGAATCCCCAAACGGTGAAGCGTAGGTGCGCGGTTAAGGAGAACAGGGTGTTCTTTAACAACCGTTTCAAGTACATCCCAAACGTCTGAATCTTGACGTTCAACTTTACGTTTAGCCGCACGAATATTAGCAGCCAATTCTTTTTTAACAAGTTGTGCCATTACAAATGGTTTGAACAACTCAATCGCCATTTCACGTGGAACACCACATTGGTACATTTTGAGTGTTGGACCGACAGCGATAACTGAACGTCCAGAATAGTCAACACGTTTACCAAGCAAGTTTTGACGGAAACGTCCTTGTTTCCCTTTCAACATGTGTGAAAGAGATTTCAATGGACGGTTACCAGCACCAGTGATTGGACGACCACGACGACCGTTGTCAATCAATGTATCAACTGCTTCTTGGAGCATCCGTTTTTCATTTTGAACGATAATATTTGGAGCATTAAGTTCCATCAAACGTTTCAAACGGTTATTACGGTTGATAACACGACGATACAAGTCGTTCAAGTCAGATGTGGCAAAACGTCCACCATCTAATTGAACCATTGGACGCAAATCTGGTGGAATAACTGGTAATACGTTTAAGACCATCCAAGATAAAGCATTGCCTGATTTTCTGAAAGCTGACAAAACGTCTAAACGACGAATAATTTTTACACGACGTTGTCCAGTCACTGTTTTGAGTTCTTCTTTGAGTTCAGCAACTTCTTTGTCAATATCAACATCATTCAACAAATCTTGAATTGCTTCAGCACCCATTTTTGCAACGAATGAACCAAAACCATTTTTCAAAAGTTGTTCACGATATTCACGCTCAGTCAAGAGTTGTTTTTTCTCAAGATCAGTTTCTTTTGGATCAATAACCACATAACTTGCGAAGTAAATTACTTCTTCAAGTGCACGCGGGCTCATATCCAGAGCGAGTCCCATACGTGATGGAATTCCCTTGAAATACCAAATATGTGAAATTGGAGCAGCAAGCTCAATATGTCCCATACGTTCACGACGTGATTTTGCAGTTGTTACTTGAACACCACAAAGTTCACAGACTTGATTCTTATAGAAAACACCTTTAAGTTTTCCACAAGCACATTCCCAGTCTTTTTGAGGACCGAAAATACGTTCGTCAAAGAGTCCTTCACGTTCAGGTTTTTGTGTACGATAGTTAATTGTTTCTGGTTTTTTTACTTCACCGAATGACCAGTAACGAATTTTTTGTGGAGATGCGATACCAATACGCATACTCTCAAATTTATTTACATCAACCAATTCTTTCTCCACTTCTAATAAATTTAACGCTAGACGATTTTGAGATTAGAGATTTACTGACAGAAATTTTTGTCAGTAAATAAATCTCAAAATATTAATTACAAAATCTTATTTTTCAATATCAGCGTTAATCAAAGCTTCTTCTTCAGCTTCTGCTTGTGCAACAATTGCTTCTTGAGCTTCAAGCATTTCCGGAGTAATTTCTGTATTATCTGGACGAGTCATTACTTCATCTTCATCCAATTCACGCAAGTCAAGAACATTACGATCAGCATCGAGGACTTTCATATCAAGACCAAGTGATTGTAATTCTTTAACCAATACGCGGAATGATTCAGGAAGACCTGGTTTAGGAATACGTTCACCCTTAACGATAGCTTCATAGGAGCGCGTACGTCCAATTACGTCATCTGATTTGTAAGTTAAGATTTCTTGAAGAACATTGGCAGCACCATAAGCTTCAAGCGCCCAAACCTCCATTTCCCCGAAACGTTGTCCACCGAACTGTGCTTTACCACCGAGCGGTTGTTGTGTAACGAGTGAGTAAGGACCAACTGAACGTGCATGGAGTTTATCATCAACCATGTGGTGAAGTTTAATCATGTACATGACACCGACTGAAATTCGGTTATCAAATGGTTCACCAGTACGTCCGTCATAGAGAACTGTTTTCGCATCAGCAGCCATACCAGCTTCTTTAACAGTATCCCAGATATCTTCATCAGAGGCTCCATCAAACACTGGTGTCGCAATGTGAATACCAAGTGTACGAGCAGCCATACCTAAATGGAGCTCCATAACTTGTCCAATATTCATCCGTGATGGTACGCCAAGTGGGTTCAACATGATATCAATCGGTGTTCCATCTGGTAAGTAAGGCATATCTTCCACGGGAACGATATTTGAAACAACCCCTTTGTTACCGTGACGACCGGCCATTTTATCCCCAACGTGAATCTTACGTTTTTGAGCAATGAAGACACGAACGAGTTTATTCACACCTGATGGTAATTCATCACCATTTTCACGGGTAAATACGCGAACGTCATGAACGATACCGCCTCCACCGTGAGGAACACGAAGTGAAGTATCACGAACTTCACGAGCTTTTTCACCGAAGATTGCACGAAGCAAACGTTCTTCTGGTGTTGGGTCAGTTTCACCCTTAGGCGTTACTTTACCAACAAGCAAATCACCATCTTTAACTTCGGCACCAATACGGATAATTCCTGATTCATCAAGGTTTTTGAGTGCTTCATCCCCGACGTTTGGAATTTCGCGTGTAATTTCTTCAGGGCCAAGTTTTGTATCGCGAGTCTCTGATTCATATTCTTCGATTGCGATTGATGTATAAACGTCATCTTTAATCAAACGTTCAGACATGATTACGGCATCCTCAAAGTTATAACCTTCCCAGGTCATATAGGCAACGAGTGGATTTTGACCAAGGGCCATTTCTCCATTTTCCATAGATGGACCGTCAGCGATGATGTCATTTTTTTCAACTTTTTCGCCAAGACGAGCCAATGGACGTTGATTATAAGAAGTTCCTGAGTTAGAACGACGATATTTTGTAATATTGTAAATATCAAGTTCACCAGATGTACGGCGAACACGGATTTCATTACCGTCAACATACTCAACTACACCTGCATGCTTAGCAAGAAGAGCAGCTCCTGAGTCGCGAGCGGTTTGATGTTCCATACCAGTACCAATCCAAGGTGCATGTGGGTCAATCAATGGAACTGCTTGACGTTGCATGTTGGCACCCATGAGGGCACGGTTGGAGTCATCGTTTTCCAAGAAAGGAATACAAGCAGCAGCGACGGCGATAACCTGTTTAGGTGAAACATCCATATAGTCAGCTGTTGAAGCTTCAACTTCAATATTGTTACCTGTATGACGAGCCATAACTGTTTCATTAGCAAAGCGACTATCATCAGTCAATGGTGAGTTCGCTTGGGCTACAGTGTAGTTATCTTCTTCATCGGCAGTCAAATATTCAACTTCGTCAGTAACAATTCCATTCACACGGTCAACGCGACGATATGGTGACATGATGAAACCATATTCATTAACTTTGGCATATGATGACAAGTTGTTAATCAAACCGATGTTTGGTCCTTCAGGTGTTTCAATAGGACACATACGGCCATAGTGAGTGTAGTGAACGTCACGCACTTCATATGAAGCACGGTCACGAGAGATACCACCAGGTCCTAAGGCAGAGAAACGACGTTTGTGTGAAAGCTCAGACAAAGGATTATGTTGGTCCATAAATTGTGACAACTGTGATGAACCAAAGAATTCTTTGATTGAAGCTGTTACAGGACGAATGTTAATCAAACCTTGCGGTGTGATATTTTCGTTTTCTGAAGATGACATACGTTCACGAATGACACGTTCCATACGTGAAAGTCCGATACGTACTTGGTTTTGAAGTAATTCACCAACTGAACGAATACGACGGTTACCTAAGTGGTCAATATCGTCTACTTTACCAATTCCTTCAGCAAGTCCAAGCCAGTAGCTGATGTTTGAAATAACATCGGCTGGTGTCAAGACACGACATTCTGAATCTGGATTACCATTTGAGAGCAATGTCACAACACGTTCTGAATCTTTAGGAGAATAAACTTTAATACTTTGCAAAGTGATTGGTTCTGGAATTACTGCATCGTCAGAAGGTTCAACAACGAAGTTTCCAAGACCATTATCAAGCAATGGTTCGATTAAATCGAGCACATCACGAGTCACAAGTGTATCTGTATTAACAAGAATTTCGCCAGTTTCTGGATCAACAATTGGCTCAGCCAAAGTCAAACCAAGCAAACGGTTTTTAAGAGCTAGTTTTTTGTTAAATTTATAACGTCCAACAGGAGCAAAATCATAACGTTTTGGATCGAAGAAACGCGCAACAAGTAAGCCACGTGAGCTGTCTGCTGTTTTTGGTTCTCCTGGACGCAAGCGGTCATAGATGTCTTTGAGGGCTTCTTCTACACGAGTGTCAGCCGGATTTTTATGAACATCTTTTGCAATTGTGTCTGTCAAAAGTTGAGTTTCACCCAACAATTCAAGGATTTCGTCATCTGAACCAAATCCAAGCGCACGAAGCATTGTTGTGAAAGTTAATTTACGAGTACGGTCAATACGAACATAACCAATGCCTTTAGCATCTGTATCCAACTCAAACCAAGCTCCACGGTTAGGAATTGTGGTATGTCCAAAACTTTCAAGACCATTTTTATCCGTTTTAAGGTGGAAATATGAACCTGGACTACGTACCAACTGGCTGACGATTAAACGTTCTGAACCATTATTGATAAATGTCCCCATTTCAGTCATGAGTGGGAAGTCACCAAAGAAGACTTCTTGTGTTTTTAATTCACCAGTTTCTTTATTTACAAGACGGAATGTTACATAGATAGGTGCTGAATAGTTTGCGTCATGTGCGCGAGCTTCTTCAACAGTGTATTTTGGGGTTTTCATTTCATAACCAACAAATTCGAGTTCCATTGTACCCGCAAAGTTGTCGATTGGAA
>Ga0208186_100105_pt1 | contig 12388 bp, 16 predicted proteins | sample Shrwel1BS1Day23_FD_187537 | JGI IMG/M metagenome (GOLD analysis project Ga0208186, IMG submission 187537) | Subsurface microbial communities from deep shales in Ohio, USA - Utica-3 well 1 S-1-Day23 (SPAdes) (version 2) ... | reverse complement strand
TAATTTTGATATAGGTTTCGTCCATTTTCCATGAATAGAAGGATTGTCTATTTTTCTTCTTCCAAAGATAATAGAGGACTTTGCTGTACTCTTGCACCCAACGATAAATCGTAGTATGACAAACATCTATTCCACGATCATATAACAATTCCTGAACTTCACAATAGCTTAGATTGTAACGCAGGTAGTAACCAACAGCGACAATAATGACGTCTTTTTGGAATTGTTTGCCTTTAAAATGATTCATTACTCTGTCCTCACTGTCTTTTTATTCAATTTTACACTAAAATAGATTTATTGGAAAACTTTGCAACAGAGCCCTTTAGGTCATAAAGAAGGACTTCAGTATGTGCCAAAAGATAAGCAAGAGAAAAATCAATCATTAAATATTGAGAACTAAAAAGTTTGTTATAATAAAAATTAAAAGAAAATAAAAGAGGAATTTATGATTAACAATGTCACTTTAGTAGGTCGCATTACCCGTGACCCTGAACTTAGATATACACCACAAAATCAAGCGGTCACCACTTTTTCGTTAGCCGTTAATCGCCAGTTTAAAAATGCCAATGGAGATAGAGAAGCTGATTTCATTAACTGTGTCATCTGGCGGCAACAAGCCGAAAACTTAGCCATATGGGCTAAAAAAGGCGCTTTAATTGGCATTACTGGGCGCATTCAAACACGTCACTACGAGAATCAACAAGGACAACGTGTATATGTGACTGAGGTTGTGGCGGACAGTTTCCAACTGCTCGAAAGTCGTCATGAAAGAGGAAACGTACCCACTCCACCGCCTTCAGCAGCCCAAAGTAATCCAACACAAAGTTCTTCTGCATATAGCCATGATCCATTTGCGAACTCAGAACCAATGAACATTCAAGATGATGATCTACCATTCTAAAACAAAAAGGCATGTACAAGTTTTTATAGCTTGTACATGCCTTTTTTGATATAATAATATCAGAGAAAGTTTATAGCGGTTGGCTGAGTAAAGAAAGAGGGGTGATGTCATGTTAATGGGTTACACCCTATCAAACTAGAAAGGCTAGATTTTTTTGAGCGTTTACAATGCAATCTCACTCATGCTTCTTTTTGGCATGTTTGTACTTGCACTGATTACTCTTGTAATAACAATAGTAAAAAGCATAAAAAAATAGACCCGCTAAACTTTTGACGAAGTAAGGTCTATTTTAAAGATTTTAACGAAGTCAACCGTCTTAAACGGTCTCTATGGAGCTTGTTAGTAGCAAGCTCTTTTTTCTTTACCTTTATTTTATCAAAAGTTATCAAAACTTGTCAAATTTTATCAATTATTATCAAATAAGGCTTGGGGCGGATAGTTCCCTAAAAATCAATATAAGGGTTGAAATATATAAACAAAAATGCACGGTAGGAGAGCCCTAAAAAAATTCCTCTAGTGTCTAAGCAAACTCGGTATTATAACATTGGAGCTATACTATAAAAATGGACAGAAAAACGGAGGTTATAATGGAAAGTCAACGAAAAACTAGACACGAGGTTAAGCTAATTTAATAATCATATTTTTCAAAATCTTTTGGGGACTTGTAATCAAGAGCTGAATGCATCCTTTTTGTATTGTAGTAGGTCTCAATATATTTTAAAATTTCTTGAGTAGCCTCTAGATGTTCAACATACTTCTTATGCTTTTGGTATAATAGATTTAAGAAAATTATAAGTTTAAGGAGAGAGGAGAAAGAATGGATAAATACTTAAGACGAGCGTATCAGAGAATGAATCAAATGTCCTTCGGAGGGCAGGCTTTGACTTGGTTCATTTCAATAAAATTATCAGATTTTGTTTTAAAAAAGTTTGAAAATATTGGCGCTCCTTTTTTTAATTTAATTCTAGGGTTTATATTATCAGTGATTTTCATGACTGTGGGAATGTGGGTTCTTGACTATATTGAAAAAAATCGATAAGAATTTTCTGCTCGATAACTTTTTTAACAAAATTGTCACTCAAAAAAATGTAACTAAGTTGTTTAAATAAAGAGTGAACTTCAAAGTTCAACTTGTAGGAGACATCATTATAAAAGAAGATGGTCTATTTTGTAAAGAAAAGGTTAACAAAATAAAAAATAATACTTACTTAAACAAATTTTTACGGAGATGAACATTACTTCTAGCGTTTTTCAATATAATGAAATTAAAAATCAGAAAGCTTTACAGGTGAGATATGAGTATAAAAAAAATTGCAATTGTTAGTCTCTCTAGTGGCATATTAGGTGAAGAATATATTCAACATGAAGTTAATTTGGGAGTCGAGCGTTTAAAAAACTATAATATTGAGTTGAAATTTATGAGTAACTCATTAAAAGGAGTTGAATTTCTAAAAGTCCATCCTGAGGCTAGAGCAGACGATTTAATAGACGCTTTTAGTGATGATACAATTGATATGATATTGTGTGCAATTGGCGGAGACGATACCTATCGTTTGCTTCCATACTTATTTGAAGATGATAGATTAAGAAAAGCGGCTAAACAAAAAATTTTTTTAGGATTTTCAGATACAACCATGAATCACTTTATGCTTAATAAAATAGGCATCCCTTCATATTATGGACAAGCGTTTATACCTGATATCTGTGAACTATCAAAAGAGATGCTTCCTTATACAAAGTTTTATTTTGAAGAATTACTAAACAAACAAAGCATACAAAATGTGCAGCCGAGTAGTGAATGGTATGAAGAGCGACTTGATTATAGCAAAGAGTCTTTAGGGACTTCATTAAAAAAGCATATCAATCATGGTTTTGAGTTAATTAGAGGTACTTCAGAATTTGAAGGTAAAATATTGGGAGGATGTCTAGAATCTATATTTGATTTTTTTGATAATTCAAGATATGAAGATACAATTAGTTTATGTGACAAATATGAATTATTTCCTAGTTTAGAGGAGTGGAAGGGAAAGATTTTACTTCTTGAAACAAGTGAAGAAAAACCAACCCCAGACATTTTTAGAGAAATGATTAAGAAACTAGAAGAATTTGGATTATTTGATGTTATATCCGGATTACTTGTTGGTAAACCTCAAAATGAAACATATTACGAGGAGTATAAAACAATTGTTTTAGATGAAATTTCAAATAAAACTTTATCTATAGTTTATAATGTTAATGTTGGTCATGCTACTCCTAGATGTATAATTCCGTTTGGAATTAATGCTCAGGTCAATATAAAAGAACAAATAATAAGTTTTGATTATGGAGATTATTAAGTTGGAATTCCCATCAAAACGTTGATTTCGTTAGATTTCAAAAATAAGTTATAAAAAATAAGATTAAAAAACAGATGTAGAAGTATTTCTTTCAAAAATTTACGAGGTTATGCTAGACTAAAATCATAATTCCATAACGCAATTATAGAAGAATGGCAGTTTGTTTTTAATGTCTTATTATTAAAAAATATAATTAGTCTCATTAATATACGAGGTAACAAATGGAAAAAAACAAATTAAATTATGTTGTTAAAGAAGATAGCTCCAAACCTTATAAATATATTTCAAAAGAGAAATTTGACATCTTAAAAGAATTTCATAAAAATTTTTTGTTAATTAACGACTCTTGTGAAAATTTAAACAATTCTCTTTTTGCGTCCCAAAATCTAATGAAGTTTATTAATTTTGAAGATTACGATAAAAAGTTATCTTTCAAGACCGACGCCCCGATGATTAAGTATTTGACGTTGTCTACTATTTTATTTTCTAGAATTTTTATAGATAATTTAAGACATTTGAGTAGGCAAATAAAAAGTAATGAAATGGAGGTTATAATTAACGAATATGACGAAAAAGATGAGTACAAGATGATGCGAGCATTGAGAAATTATTCTTCTCATCAATCGATACCAATTTATGATTTATCATTTAATGGTTCTTTTTCTAAAAAAGAAAGTTATTATGACATTATTATCAATAAGAAAGAACTTTTGAAAAGTCAAGACATCAATTCAAGGGATAAAAAATATTTTCAAAATTTGCAGGAGGAGAAGATTAATTTAAAAACATATTTTGAAGAGTTGGAAACACTAAATGAAAAACTATTCGTTAAAATTTTAGAAGAATTTTCAAATAATATAAATTCTACTGATCGGAGTACGTTTATTGAGTGCTTCGATAAGAGATATGAAATTACTAGCGAATTCATAGAAATTCGCCCTAATATCCTATCTATTGAAAAATACCAAGGGTCGTTTGGAAAATACAATACGTATAAATCCGTCGAACATTATTATTTTGACAGAAAAACTGTAGAGTACTTATTGAATAAATTTAAACAAATGAGCAAAGAAATTACGATTAAGAAGAATTAATGTGATTATATTTCTATTTTTGATTCTGTTGCAAAGTTCTAAAATTGGTACCAAGAATTTTAGAACTTTGCAACAGAACCCCGTTTTTTAATTATTTTATACTCTTCGACTTGTAAAAAACTTGATTTTTAAATTTTTCAATTGAATATTTTTCTTTACCATTTAATTGATTGATTTCTTTGCTTGCATCTCCAGAAAATAGGATACGGTCTTTTGATAGATCTGTTTTTGGTATATTGTTTGATAAATCTGAAATGGGTGAGTTCTTACTAGCAAAACTTATCGCCAAATTTTCCGAGGTATCACCCATAATCAACTGTCCTCGAGAAACATTAGGAGATAGGCATCTAAAATCAGTTATTGCACCGTTTTGGTATATTTTGCCTTTCGTTATAATAAAATGTTTTTCTTTCGGAATATACATGGAATTTTTTGTAATTATTAACATTACTCCATTTTCATTTTTCCAAATTCCGACGATACTAGAAAAGTTTGTTTCACTGATATCAGAAAAATTAATCTTAGTCTCTTCAGCAGTGTTGGTCAATATACTGTTGTTTTTTTCATCTCTACCATAAACATCATATGTAAAACTTATCATAGAACCTCTAGGAAATCCGCTCCCAGCACTACTCAAAAATTGTTGCCCATTAATTGAATAAGATTGCAGACCAGATTTCTTATTTCCCTGATAGCTTACTTGTGATTCTGATCCTAACTTAAAACCAGCATTTAATAATTTTTCTTCTATTTTTTCTTTTGTATCCCCGTCACTAAATTTAACAGGAAATGGAACTAAATCAGATTTAGTAGTAGTTGATTTTTGACCCTCACTGGAAAAACCTTTTAAATTTTCTGATCCGTTGTCGTTTAATTTAAATATAATAAAAAAAGTAGTGAGGACGATCAACAAAAAAATAATAATCTTAAATAAAGTTTTTTCTGAAAAAAATTTTTTTCCTAATGCTGGAATAATCTTATACTCCTTAGACCTAGCAACTTCTAAATTTGAATTGATCCACTTTTGTGCCTCCTCCTTTGAGTTGTATGTTCTATATGGAGAAATCTGATTTCCTAACTTGTCCGTTATAATCCATTTACTCATTTCTATACCTCCAAATAACTATTTATCTTAACTTTGTGTCTAGTTTATTATAACCTTTCCAGGAGGCTTTTTCTTATCGCAAAATATTCTTTCGATGCATATATAAAAAGAACCGAAGAAATGGAACGCTCTTCGGCTTTTTGGTATCTATTGAAATTAAAGTTTTACTAGGGATACCATCATAGTCAAGATATAGGATTCAGATTTATTCACTCATTTCAAAACTTTGCAACAGAACCTCTTAAACTACTATTTTTTTAAATTTTATCGTAAAATAAATATAATAAAATTATTTAACTAACTATTGGGGGATACACTTATGTTTGTATCACATTTTACAAAGTGGACTTGGATAAAAATTTATTATAGGTTCTATTACTCAGTCTATTTCAAACACATCATATCTAAAAAAAGAAAAAAAATAGCTATATACGCTTGGTGTTTTGACTTTTTTTTCATTCCTGCACTCTTTTCATTTTCTTCTGTATTTGAAATTAATAAATTTAATACTCTTATCTTATTTCTATTTGCTTTTCTCATAATATTGCCTTTCATTATGCCTCTTACTTTTCTATTAGTTTATGCTCCTAAATTACTTGTCTGCTTTAAAAACACCCCTTCGTCAGAAGAACAAGGGAAGATTAATAAATTATTTGAATTCAACAAGAGGGATGATAAATATAACACATCCTTAAATTATGGTAGAAATGTTATGGATAACTATTATGATGCTTTATTAGATACTAAAAACTTCTTTCTAATTTATAAGGATTATAAAAAAGGATTGGTTTCCGATTATCCTATAATTTTGGTCATTAATAAAAAAGAAAATAGAGAAAAAGCGGGTAACAACGGGCAAGACTTTTTAGACTTTATCTTACCAAAATGTAAAAAATATATAAAAAAATGACATCATTACTGATGTCATTTTTGTTTCTACCGCTGTTATTGTTTTAGTAATATAGGTTAATAGCAAAGCTAACATTGCAAGCCCCCCAAAAACGACAATAGCCATTTTAACAACAATTCCCAGCAATTTTTTCCCCACATCTGAAGCTAAACCAGATACTTTTTCTTTGACAAAGATAAGAGAATTAATTTCAACCTTCATTGTCATTGAAAGGGCCTCACTTAAGGTCTTTTGTTTTGCTTTTTGGATAATAAAATTAACCGATATCTTAACCCTTAAAAACACAAAAAAACTCGTCTTGTGCCCAATGATTTGATAGTAGTATAAATGAACTCCTAGGAGAAAAATGGCGCAATCATCAGAATATTACAAAAACATGATATACTTAATTAAAAAGGAGTAACAAATGAACTATGATGATTTTATTCAAGAGGCTGGGTTGAATCCTAAAAATTTTAGGGAAGCATTTATTTTTGGGAATAGTATTGATAATATTACTGACCCAGAACTCGGAGATGAGCTAGCGGAGCTGGTTAGGACAGGTAAAAAATCTGCGACTACTAGCGCTTTGATTGAGTACGATATGTATAATGAACCTATCCCTACAGTAGATGGGAAATTTGATATTGTTCTAAATAGTAAGTGTGAGCCGGTAGCTGTTTTAACAAACAGTAAAGTTTATCAGACAACTTTTGATAAGGTCACTGCGGAACATGCTTTAAAAGAGGGTGAAGGTGATTTGAGTCTAAGTTATTGGCGTCAAGCTCATGAAAGATTCTTTAAATCACATAATATTTTTAAAGCCGATATGCCAGTTATTTGTGAAGAATACGAACTTCTATACAAAAGAGATAACTAAACAATAAAAGGAGCTAAAAATGGAAAATGAATTAGGGAATAGTAAATATTCTGTATGTGGACTAATTTGAGTAAATATGATCAGGATAAGAAAGAACCTGATGAATTCAATAATGGGTTTGATAAAAATAAAGAACTTGGGGAATTTAAATGATTTATACAATTGGTTACTACGTTGCTCTGATAGGATTAGTCATTATGATGTTCGGTTTTAAAAGTTTTTATTCAAAAATGAATAAATGGAGTCGTTTTGGTTTAATTTGTTTATCCTTAGGACTTACATTCCCAATCATTTATGATTTTATTATTGGATTTATCAATGGTTTGTTAAAGAATGTTTAAATTATAAATTTTTAAAGAAAGGGCACTTTTAAAAAAGTGTAAGTATCATATTATGGGAATTGTGACACCAACACCTACTCCACCTCCTTCAAATGATAACTTTTTTAAGCAAATAGAAAAATTACAAGCCAATTTTTCAAAAGAAGATAATAAAATTTGGACTGATGTCAATAAAGAATATAAAAAACTAAAGAATAAAAAGTCCAAAACAGAGCAACATGAAAAATAAAACAATAATAAAAGCAGTTTTTAGTATGATTACTGCTTTTATTATTTCTGCAAAAATGCTTGTTTTAGCCTTGTATCGTTAGATATTCGTGCTTGACGTAATGTCATGTCCACCAAATGATATTTGATTCATGCTTTGATCTGCCCGTCTCAAGTATTTATCCATTATTTCTCCTCTATCTCTTTAAATTTATTGTTTTCTAAAATCTATTGCATCAAAACCTCAGTAAGTATTTTAATTATCCAGAGGTTTACCCTAACTATCATTATCAGTTTTTGTATTTAATTTGATTGTTTTTTGCTCTAAAAAAGTATATAATATCAGTTAAACTGATATTATATTTTGTAAGGAGGGGCTATGGAACAATCTAAACTGAATCATTTTTTTGACTATTCGCTTGAACCTCGACGTGCTATCCTTTTTGAAGATGTCAAATCAAATTACGCCTCTATTGAATGTGTACAACGTAACCTCAACCCCTTAACGACTTCTCTTTGTGTCATGAGTCGAGCGGACAATTCTAAAGGTTTAACACTTGCCTCTAGTCCAACCTTTAAAAAAGTCTTTGGAATGAAAAATGTAAGTCGTGCTAGCGACCTACCATTTTTGATTGAAACAAGAAAATTCAATTATCCGCAATGGTATCGAACACATACTGATATTCATGGACAGCGAACTGAACCAACTTTGCAATACGTTGCTTTCATTGAATCTTGGGCGAAACGCACTTGGATTGTTCCACCACAAATGCAGTTATATGTTGATTATAAAATAAAGGTCACAGATATTCTTACAAATTACACCTCAATTGATGAAATTCATTCTTACTCAATTGATGAATCTTTTTTGGATGTCACAGAATCATTGAACTTCTTCTATCCAGAGATTAAAAATCGTTATGAACAAATGAATTTGATTGCTTTAGATTTACAAAGAGAAATTCTGAATAAGCTAGGGCTTTATGTGACTGTTGGGATGGGAGATAACCCGCTGCTTGCAAAATTAGCAATGGATAACTATGCCAAGCATAATCAGAATATGAGAGCGGTAATCCGTTATGAAGATGTGCCTAGTAAGTTATGGACACTTCCTAAGATGACCGACTTCTGGGGAATTGGGAGACGTACTGAGAAACGTTTAAACAAGCTTGGAATTATATCTATAAAAGAACTTGCGAATGCTGACCCACTTCTCCTTAAACAAAAATTAGGAACAATTGGACTTCAGCACTTTTTCCATGCGAACGGAATCGATGAAAGCAACGTGAGGGAAAAATATGTTCCTAAATCAACAAGCTTCAGCAATTCTCAAATTTTACCACGGGACTATCATAAGCAAAGAGAAATTGAGCTTGTGATTAAAGAAATGGCTGAGAACTTAGCGATAAGATTGAGAAAGGGGGGAAAACAAGCAAGCAATCTTTCACTTTACGCAGGTGCTGCTTCTACTTCTGAATACTCCTCTATTAAAATTTCACGTAACATTGAAGCGACGCAAAACACAAAGGAATTGCAAGACCTCGCAATCTCCTTATTTCGTGAAAAGTACCAGGGGGGAGCGATAAGACAAATTGGAATAAGCGGAAATCAACTTTCTGATAGTTCTGTTAAACAACTCTCTTTATTTGAAAGTGTTGAAGAAAATCAAACTAATAAAAAGCAAGAATCACTCCAAAAAGCTATTGATGAGATTAGAGAAACATTCGATTTCCTATCAATACAAAAGGCAAGTAGTTTATCCGAGGGATCACGTGTCATTTATCGGAACAAACTCATTGGAGGTCATGCAGCAAGTCAAAACGAGGAGGATAAAGATGTCAGTTGACCGTTCATATAGCCCCTATGAAGTCATCCGTGCTTATCACGATAGAGGGATGATGAAATGGGGAGCATTTGCGACTGGAGAACTCACGGAGGCTCAAAATACTTTTGAAAAAGAAAAAAAAGATGATAAGAAAATTCAAGCTTTACCACATCATGTAGTCCTTTATCTTCTCAATCAGTCTTTTTCAAATCAGCTACAAATCAAAGTTAAATATCAATCAAAAGATAAATTAAATGAAGTCTATGGTTTTGTATCAGAATTTATCAATAATCAAGTTCGCATAAAATCAACAGATAAAATCTACCTCATATCCATTGAGCAAATCGTAAATATATCATAAAAAAAGCTATCCTTGCTGTATATTACTACAACAACTTGGATAGCCTTTTATATTTAATCAAGTATATAAATGATTTATTATATAAATAAACTAGTAAACTAATTTATTTATAAATTTATTAACTTGTTTATTGACATAATAGTATTTTTATATTATAATATACTTATAAATTAGTTTACTAGTATATTTAAAAAAAGGAGAAATAATGGATAGTAACTTATGGACTATTTCAAAAGAATGTAAAGAGATTATAAAAAAGATTAAATCTCTTCCTGTAGCACCTGTACTTACCTTTAATAACTTCAAAGGCGGAGTGGGTAAATCAACGTTAATTGCACTTTTTGCTTTTATAATGGTAAAATTTAAGATTAAAGTATTGCTGATTGATAGCGACCCCCAAAGAACTTTAACCAAAAAATTAATGAAGAACTTTACCGTCAAAAATGAAGCTTCTCAAACATTTATGGAAGGCATCAAAAATAATTCTTTAAAAAATTGTATTACTCAATTGGACGATTACTTATATATCGTGCAAGGAGATTGGGAACTAGCAAAACTTGATAGATACGCTCGTACAAATCTAAAACAAAGCAACGAATACTTTCTTTATTCCTATCTAATTAATGATTTGAAAAAAGACTATGATTTTATAATTTTTGATAGTGTACCTACCACTTCTCTTTACACACATAACTGTATAGTTGCAAGTGATTATGTTATTGCACCAACTCAAGCTGAGGAAGAAAGCTACGAGAATACAATCTCTTATCTCAATTATTTGAATGACATGCGACAATACAATGAGAAGTTAGAGATACTAGGAGTTGTTCCATATTTAACTAAAGATGATAATTCAACAAACAGGTCATTTTTAAAAAAATACTATGAAACTTTTGGTGACCTTACTTTTCAAAATATAATAAAATATAGTGCTAGAGTTCTAACTTGGGGTACGAAAGGTATCACAGAAAATCAAGGATATGATAAACAAACCTTGGCTATGTATCTTTCAGTTTTTGAAGAGTTTCTTGAAAGAATTAACAAGTAAAATAATATATTAATATACAAGTAGATTATTAAATTAATTTACTTATATGAGCTTTTAAATATGTGAGGAAAATATAATGGGATTAGATGATTTTTTAGAAAAAACAGGAAAAAAAGAAACACCTTTTGAAGTGAAAGAAAAAATTTCACAACCAACAAAATTAATTAAAGTTGACGAAGATATTCATAAAGACTTGAAAATATATTCTGCAAGGACAGGGAAAAATATAAAAGAAACGGCTGAGCAAGCAATAAGAGAATTTTTGGAAAGAAATAGTTAAACTAGTATTTAAATAAACTAGTATATTTAAATACTAGTTTATTTATTAACTATTAAACCTTATTCACTATTTGCTAAATTGCTTACATTATGCTAGAATCTAGTTAAATATTAAACGAAAAAATTTAAAGAGTGAACAAAAAAATCCCACCCTAATGAGTGAGATAAATTTAACAGTAGTTGTAACGAAACTACTTAGCCTATCAAAGTTTTATCTTGGCGGACTAAACTTTGACACACATTTCATTCTTAATTATACTAACAATTATACCGTATTGCTCCTAAAAAAGCAACCACAATAATTAAAGTAAAATTAAGCTTGAAAAGGAAAAAGACTAAGTAGGTATAGGCTGCTTAGTCTTTTTTTGTTGCTCTAATAAACAAGGAGTACGAAGTTATGAGCCAACCGCAATTTTACAAAGCCAAAGAAGTTTATGGCGAAACATACTATCAACTTCCAAAGGTTTTATTTAGTAATATTAAATATAAAAAATTAAGCAACGATGCAAAAGTTGCCTATGCGTTATTAAAAGACCGTTTTAATTATTCCGTACAAAATAACTGGGTTGATGAAGATGATAATTTATACTTTATTTTCACAAATGAGGAACTAATGGAAATGCTCGATAGTGGGAATCAAAAAGTAATTAAAATCAAAAAAGAACTTCAAACATCAGAATTATTATTTCAAAAAAGGATGGGAGTCAACAAACCAAATCGTTTATATTTATTACGCCCTGTTGTTGAAGCAACTGATGTTTATGTGCAAAATACCCCTCAAACCCTTGCTACGAGCGGAAGTGTGAAAATCACACACAATCAATATAAAGAATACTTAGATACCTCTTTAGATAATATTAAAGATACTCAAGAACTTGATTTTTCATCTTCTAATTTTTCAGAAGCTCAACTTAAAGTCCAAAATCAAGATTTAGTGAAGAACTCAAAATCTTTCCTCAAAGAAGGGACACATGAACTATTTCTTAGTGAAGAATCCATTAACTTACTTCAAATGTGGTGTAACTCTCCTCAACAACTTAGAAAGATGGTTGGTATTATTCTTAATGCTAAAAATGCTGTATGCAAAGAGAATGAGGAACTTGGAGTATTCTTTGTCCTCGA
>Ga0208186_100103_pt1 | contig 12464 bp, 9 predicted proteins | sample Shrwel1BS1Day23_FD_187537 | JGI IMG/M metagenome (GOLD analysis project Ga0208186, IMG submission 187537) | Subsurface microbial communities from deep shales in Ohio, USA - Utica-3 well 1 S-1-Day23 (SPAdes) (version 2) ... | reverse complement strand
CCACCAAGAACTAAAACCGTCATAAGAACCTCCATTTTCTCTATATTATATCAAATTCTTGAAAATTTGGATCATCACGTTAATTTAAAACTAACTTCATAATGATAATTTCCCTTTGTCAATAAATATTCCTGAGCGACACTTGGACTCCATGAATCATCTCCACCTACACCCATATGGAATCCGTCAATATTTAACCATGTTCCTGCTTCTTCTTCAAGTAGATGCCAATGTCCCTTTTTAGCAAGCTGGTTTTGACTATACGGACTTAGATTAAAAGCAAAAGATTGACCCATTGCCCGAACTTTTAAACGACCATAATTTAACTCTCTGGTTTCCATCCTCAACCCATTTTCACTAGGAAAAATATAAGGGGTTGTCATATCAGTAATCCTTAAATTCCACTGGCCAAATAAACTTGCCCCTCTTCGGTCAGGATAATTTTCATCTGGGCCAAGTCCAAAATATGTAACATTTTCTGCTTTTTCAGCTAGTTGAAGACTCAAGCCAATTCGAGCTGGTTCTGGAAACTCTATATTTCTTTTAAAATCAACTTTTAAAAGAAGTTCACCGTTTCTAAAAATATGATATTCTCGAATGGTTGAAAATGCAATTTTTCCTTTTGCTTCATAGTCTGTTTGGACAGAAATAATTACTTCATTCTCTGTTGCTTGTATTATCATAGTTTTCAAAAGCGTTTTTAACTCATAAAAGCCAATACCCTTCCAACGTTCTAACCAAGCATTAGGATCAATATGTTCAACTTCACTAACACCAATATCATTATCTAATGGAGCCCTTGTAAATTGTTCTGAGAGCTCATGCAGTAACTTTTCATTGCCTTTCTCATCAAGCCAGCGCGAGAGATTACCATTGCTTTTATTAAAAATAAATTTCTGTTTTGCTGATCGTACGGTCAGTAGCTCTTCATCCTCAAAAAGTGTAATTTCTTCATTACTATCTATTCTGTCAGTAAAATTAATTTTTTCTTGTAGAACAAATTGTTGATGAGCAACTTCAAAATCAGACTCAAGAAGATTACATTTCTCAATTGTTTTAACTTGAATGTTCAAAAATAAATTATCTGTTCCATCAATAGGCAACTCAGACAGGTCTATTCTCATAGACCCTCCAGCAGGCATATTCAATATAAGCTCATTTTCCCATAATACTTCTAAGCCATTGATCAGTTGGTAACATAATTTTTCATTGTCAGTACTTCGAAATAGATACTCATTTGTAACTGTAAAGGCAAAAACTTGACCTAGTGGAGTTTTCTCCAATTCAAACTGATAATATTGTTGCCAATATTTTGCTTCACGAAGAGCTGGTTTTGCTTGACGATTTGGAAAAACAAGACCATTAAGGCTAAACTGACGATCATTTGGCTTGTCCCCAAAGTCACCTCCATAAGCATAATTTCCATCTTTTAATAAACCTTGATCCACCCAATCCCAGATGAATCCACCTTGCAATCGGTCAATTTCTCGAAAAGCTTGCCAGTACTTCCCAAATCCTCCTAATGAATTCCCCATATCATGAGCATATTCACAAAGAATTAGTGGTCTATTCTCTCCAGCTACCCCCATCCAGGTTTTTAATGAATAAGGCGCATTAATACTTGGACTATCTACTCTAGCATACATCGGACAAATGATATCAGTGGCATCTGTTGCTCCTCTACTTGCGTCATCTCCCCCCTCATAATGAACAGGGCGGCTAGAATCAAATGATTTACACCAATCATATAAAGCTTGATGGTTACTTCCATAACCTGACTCATTCCCAAGAGACCAAATAATAATTGATGGATGATTACGGTCACGCATAACCATTCGTGTAACACGTTCACTCATTAATGGTAAATAAGTCGGATCATTTGTCAAACGATTCATCGGAGTCATTCCATGCGTTTCGATATTTGCTTCATCCATAACATACAATCCATATTCATCACACAATTCATACCAGCGTGAATCATTAGGATAATGAGAGCAGCGGACCGCATTAAAATTATGTTCTTTCATCAATTTGATGTCTTTAATCATCACTTCTTCAGAAACGACATAACCATGCTCAGGGGTAAATTCGTGCTTATTCACTCCACGAACAAGAAGTGCTTTCCCGTTTATTTTTAGCTGTCCTTTTTCAATAGCAATTTTTCGAATACCATTTTTTTTTGTTTCTTTATGAAATACCGCCCCACTCCGGTCCATTAAAGTTAATTCTAAACGATAAAGATAGGGAATTTCATCTGACCATAATTTTGGATTGACTACTCCAATTTCTGCATCAAAACCATGACACTCTCCAATTAATTGTTCGTCATCATAAAGCTTAAATTCTAAACAAGCATCATCCATGTTTTTAGCATATGCTTGAAGTTTTACATTTGCAAAATCTAAATCCTCATCCAAATCTGTTTTTATAGAAAAGTCTAACAAGTAGTTATCTGGAAGCCATTGTAAGTTCACCGAACGAAAAATACCTGACATTCGCCACATATCTTGATCTTCAAAATAGGTGACTTTTGACCAACGAAAAACTAGAACTTTTAAACAATTTTGACCTTCTTTGGCCAGGTTGCTGATATCGAATTCAGCAGGCAAGCGGCTATCTTCTGAATAACCTCCGTATTCCCCATTCAACCAAAAATGAAAAGCTGATCCAACCCCTTCAAATGTAAGGTGAACATGACCGCTCTCAAGCCATTCTTTTGTGATATCAAAATAGCGACTATAAGCTCCAACTGGGTTAGCCTCTGGTACATAAGGAGGCTGAATTGGAATAGGATAAGTCACATTTGTATAAATTGGAACATCGCTTTTATCCTTAAATTCTATTTGCCAATTACTTGGAACGATAATTTCCGTTTTACTCTCCGTCAGTTCTAACCAATTTTTAGGTACATCTGAAATTCTAGAAAAATGATCAAAATTCCAAAGACCATTCAGTGATTGCTTTTCTAAAAAGTCCATAGGTGTATGCATTGGCAACCTATTCCAATTTGAAACTACTGGATTTTCCCAATCTTTACGCTCTAGTACATCAATCATTGTCATCATAGCCATTCCTTTCAGATGAACTCATCTAAATCAATCTTTTTTCCATGATCATAAGTTTTAAAGTCAGAATCATTAATTTTTCTTTTAACCATACAAGGAGTTCCAAAAGCAACCACATTATCTGGAATGTCTTTAGTTACAAGACTCCCTGCGCCAATCACACTATTTTTTCCAATTCTAACACCAGGTAAAACAATTACACCAGCACCTAGCCAAACGTTTTCTTCAATGTAAACTTTTTTATTATATTGAGCCCCTCGTTTACGTAAGTCAGGCGAGACAGGATGTGTCGCCGTGTCAATCGTAACATTTGGTCCAAACATGACATGATTTCCTACAAAAATATCTGTATCGTCAACCAATGTTAGATTAAAATTAGCATAAATCTCTGTCCCAAAATGAACATTTTTTCCGCCAAAATTAGCATAAAAAGGGGGTTGAATAAAACAATTTTCCCCAATTTCTGAAAACATTTTTTTAGAAGTTCCATTTGTTGCTCTGGCTGAGTCACTGAAGTTTGATTAAACTTTTCCAGTAAAACTAAAGCTTCTTGTTGCTCTTTCCATAATTTTTGATCGTTAGGAAAGTAGAGTTCTTCTGTGTGAACTCGTTTGTAGCTTTCTAATTTAGGCATTTTATCAACTCCTTTTTAAAGCTCTCTTGATTTATGAAAATTAATTATTTACGAAATTTATAAATTCATAAAAACCTTTTTGTCCTACTTCATTATCTTTGAATACTCCGGCATCTTTTAACACCTGTTCAAATACTTCTCCAACTGCTTCCTGAACTGTTTCATGAACTGTTTCTTTTGAAAAATATTCTGTTTCTTTCAATTCTTCAGCCCATGGTTTGTGAATTTCTGACATCTCATTTTCTTGATTCAAGAGATATTTTTCAACTTCCAAAAGTTCTGTCTTTAACCTGGCTGGTAAAATTGCAAGTCCCATCACTTCAATCAATCCAATATTTTCTTTTTTAATATGGTGTAAGGCTGGATGTGGATGAAAAATTCCATCTGGATAAATTTCACTTGTATTATTATCTCGTAAAACTAAATCTAATTCATATTTCCCCTCTCGAATTCGAGCAATCGGAGTAATTGTATGATGAAGCTTTCCGTCAGCACTTTTAGCTTTGATTTGAAGACTTTCATCACTATAAACTTGCCATTTTTTTAAAAGTTCATCTGCAGCTTTTGAAAGTTCTACTTGGTTTTTACTTGATAATCTTAGAACAGACATTGGCCAATTCACAATTCCGCAAGAAACTTCTGGAAATTGTTGAAGTTTAATTTCTTCTCGAAGTTCAGCTTTTGCCATCGGAAATTCATAACGTCCAGCTTGATAATGGTCATGAGTCAAAATTGACCCTCCTACAATTGGTAAATCTGCATTAGAACCAATCATATAATCAGGAAATTGATCTAGAAATCCCAATAAATTATCAAAAGCACGTTTATTAATTTCCATTGGTTGGTGTTTAGCATTTAGTAAAATCGAGTGTTCATTAAAATAGGCATAAGGAGAATATTGGAAGCCCCAGTCTTCGCCGTTAATTGAGACTTGAATGATTCGATGATTAGAACGAGCAGGTTTATTTCCTATGCCATAAAATCCTTCGTTTTCCAAACAAAGTTGACAGGCTGGATAAGAGGAAGCCTTTACTAATTTAGCTGCCGCAATGGCTTTGGGGTCTTTTTCTGGTTTTGAGAGATTAATCGTTATTTCAAGTTTTCCATATTTTGTCAAATGACTAAAGGCAATATTACGTGCAATATCTCGAGTTTTTACTTGGTTCACTTGCTGTGCCAGTTCATAAAAATATTGAGTTGCTGCATCTGGAGAAGTCTTATATTTTTCCCAGAAATCTTGATTGATTTTACTTGGGCGTGGTGTAATAAAATTCATCAGAGCGGCTTCATAAAATTCATCTTGTCCTTTTTCAATCACATTATTTTCATTTGCAATCGCTAAAAGTTGGTCCATTAAAATCAAGGAATCTTTCTCGTGAGCTTCTTTATCGACTTCTGCCCAATCATTTAGACCAAGAAAATGAAGAAGTTGATTTCTGTGATAGAGCTCATCAAGTGGCTCAATCGTTCCATTTTGTAAAGCAAGACTAATAAAATCTTGAATTGATTGATAAATTGACATAAAATACTTTCTAATTTACTTCTGTAAGTAAAGTTCTTGCTTTGTCTTGATTAGTGAGTTTTGGAAATGAATACAAAATTCAAGCACTTAGTTTTGAGTGCTTGAATTTGCTATCACTAATTTAATGTTAACTCACTTAAATCACTCATAAAATTTTTTAAATATTATTTGATTTATTCAACATCCAACTTTGTTGAACCAGAACCAATTTGAGCGACGTAAAAGCTTGCTGGATAACCGACAACTTCTTCGTAAACTTGGCCGACGGCTTTTTCAAAGGCTGAAACATTGTCATGAGCAACAAGAGCGATTGCACAACCGCCAAATCCGGCTCCAGTCATTCTGGCCCCCAAGACACCGGCTTGTTTTTGAGCAGTCTCTGCTAAGGTATCAAGTTCAAGTCCTGTGACTTCATAATCATCTTTCAAAGAAGCATGTGAAGCATTAAGAAGTTCTCCAAATTTTGTCAAATTACCTGCAACAAATGCTTTTTTGAGCAATTTTAGTTCGATTATTTTCATAAACGGCATGACGTGCACGTTTAATTAATGTTTCATCCCCAATCAAATCAGTATTGGCATCAAATTCTTCATTTGATAATTCTCCAAGTGATTGAATGTCCAATCTCGTTTGCATTCTTTTGAGCGCCTCACGTGTTTCAGCAAAACGTTCGTTGTATTTTGATTCTGTCAAAGCCCGCGGTTTGTTAGTATTCATGATAACAATATCATAATCACGAAGTTCAACAGGAACCATCTCATATTTTAGAGTGTTACAGTCCAATAGGATTGCTTTTTTGACTTCACCAAAACCAATAGCGAATTGGTCTAAAATTCCAGAATTAACACCAATATAATCATTTTCTGTTTTTTGTCCTAATTGAACCAATTCAAGACGTGGAACATTTAAGTTAAATAAATCATCCAAAACAACGCCGACTAAAAGCTCAAGTGATGCTGATGATGAAAGGCCAGATGCTGTAGGAATTTCTCCTTTTATCAACAATTCAAAACCTTTGTCAATTTCATATCCTGCTCCTTTAAGCATGACAATCATTCCTTTAACATAATTAGACCAAAGCTCACCATCTTTCTTTTCAACTTCATCTAAATCAAATTCAATGACGCCTAATTTAGGAAAATTTTCTGAGTAAAGTTTGACTTTTTTATCTTCTCTCAGACGAGCTAGTCCTGTTGTTCCAATTATAATTGATGCTGGGAAAACATATCCCCCATTGTAATCGGTATGTTCACCAATCAAATTAATTCGTCCTGGGCTAAAAAAGTATTCAACTTCTTTTGTATCTCCAAAAACTTCTGCAAATTTTTCTGTTAATGCTGATAATACAGTACTATTTTCTACAACTATAGACATTTCTTCTCTCCTCTAAATTTATTTCTTTATTTTGTATGCAAGCTGTAAATTGTGGTTGCTTGATATTTTTCTCCCGCTTTTAGGCTGATATCTCCAAGCTCTGGAATTTGCTCAGACCCAGGTGATACTTGACATTCAAAAGTAATTCCACCATGGTGCACTTGCTTTTTCTCATGATAAAGAGTTCCTAAATCACCAAAATTTGCTGTAAATATCACAATACTTGGTTGGTCGGTAAAGACTGAAATTGAAGTATCATCAAGCGTTAAACGAGCTTGTTCTTTATCAAGTCCTAACTGGTCTAACAAGAAAGGATGGTCAATTCCTTTAACTAATTGAACTTGTTCCATATTAGAATTGAAGGCATTTGATAATTGTTTTTCCTGACGGAAATCCAAGTCTGTATTTTTTATATCAACGATATCACCACGAACAATTTCTGTTTGGTCTTTTAAAGGAACAAATCTTGAAGCGGCCAGTCGAAGTCCATGATTTTCAACAGATTCACTAGCATCACCATTCAAATTAAAATAGACATGCCCAGTTGGATTAAACACAGTGTCTTTATCAGAAATGGCCTCATAATGAATTTTCCACTTATTGTCATCATCAAAAGAATGAGTTACTGACATTTCTATTTTACCAGGATAACCATTTGTTCCGTCATTAGAAACTAAGGAAAATTTGACTTGAACTTCAGCTCCTAAATCGGTAACTTCATATGTCCAAAGTTTAGTATGAATACTTTCTTCCCCACCATGTAAGGTTTGAGGGCCTTCATTTTGATTTAAGATATAATCTTTCCCAGAAATTTTGACCAAACCATCCTTAATTCTTCCTGCTGTAGGTCCAACAGTTGCACCAGGATAGGCATCTTTTTCTAAATATTCTTTAGCTGAATCAAAGCCTAGAATCAGATGCTTTCCATCTTTTTGCCAGTCAACAATCCGAGCGCCCAGATTTGTAAAAGAAATTGTGACACCTGCTTTATTGGTTAGACTAATTAAGTCACTTCCTAAGCCAAAATCTCTTATTTTAATTTCCATGATATTTCCTAACTATAATGACCTTTAATCAAATTTTAAAAATTCTACTGACAGATTTACTGATGACAGTTTAAACAAATTTCATCTTTTTATTTTCTATCTTACAAAAGCTGTCAGTAAATTATTTACCTATTTTAAACGTTCTTCGAGTTCTGCAACAATTTCTTCGTGACGTTTTTCAGTCAATTTAACTTTGAATAAATAAACTGCTAAAGCGATAATCATCAAAATGGCTGGAACTACAAATGAGTAGAGTTTAAATGTTGCCACACCGTAAGTGTGTCCAGCGATATATTTTGAACCTGTCATTCCGGCTGAAATTGCCACAAATCCATAGATACCATTTGAGAAAGCGCCGGCAATTTTATCAAGCAATGGACGCATGGCAAGCGTTACGGCTTCATTACGTACTCCATTTTTCCATTGACCATATTCTACCGAGTCAGTAATTGTCATTAATACTGACAAGAAAACAAGTTGATAGGGGGCAGTTAAGAAGATTAATCCAGCAACAGTCATTGCTACTGAACTTCCTAAAACGAACAAGAGATAACCAAGAAGCATTGAAATGATTGCTCCAGTCAAAACTTTGCGTCGTCCAAATTTTTTAGCTAAAATCGGAAACATTGGGACGAGAATGATTGAACCAATGAATCCGACAATTCCTGTAATTGAATAAAGACTAGCATTTCCAATAACAAAAGTAAAGTTCAAAATCAAAGTTGCTGTTGTTGCCACATAAGCAATGGCAAATAAAATATATGAAAGTGACAACCACATTAATTGGTCATTTTTTAGGAGCGCTTTAAATACATCCAATGTATTTGTTTTGGTTCCTTCTTGACGAATAACTGATTTTTGTTCTTTAGTTCCCCAAGCGGTTACCAAAGCCGAAATTCCTTGGACCAAAGCGGCAATAACACCAAAAGCAAAGAATCCTCTTGCTCCTTGAGCATGTCCACCTTTAGTAAAGAAAATTGTGATTGGAATCGCTAAAATAGTTGCCCCTTGCGCACCAATTGCTGAGCCAAAACGGGCGAAAGTTCCAAGTGTTTCACGTTCAGAATTTTTTTCTGATAGCGCTGGAATCATTGACCAGAAGGCAATGTCTTTGAATGAATAAAAGGCGTCAAGAATAATAAAGGCAATGATGAAGACAATGGCAAATAATGTACGATTATCACTTTTTGCTAGTCCGAAGAAGTCTGAAAACATGAGCATAATCATCAAAGATGACATAATCCCACCAACAACCAACCAAGGTTTAAATTTTCCCCATCTTGTGTGGGTATTATCAATAATTGAACCAATGATTGGGTCAAAAATAATTTCGATTAAACGAATAATAACGACTAAACTAGTGACTAAAGCAATCATCGCATCCTCATGTGGTGTTCCAGCAAACATTTGTGCCGTTACAAAGGCGATGAAGAATGTACTAATTGAATAATAGTAAACATCATGTCCTAATGCACCAAAAGCGTACGATAAACGTTGTTTCATTTTTCCCTCTTTCATGGGAATCCTCCTTTATACTAAATCTACTTAATTCATAAGTAAATCTACAAAGCTACTGTTTTGCCTTTTGAAACGAGTAATCCTTGGTTGGGAAAACTTTTATTTTGGATAAGTTTTTAAAAGCGAAACAGTCTTCAATTTCATTTTGAGATCGCTCACATTTAGAGTATAACACTTTGATTTAAGAAAGGGTTTCCAATTTTAGCTTATCTTTTGGAAACCCTTTCTATTTTGCTCTTTTTATAAAAAAAAGCTCGATATGACTTGATATCGAAGCATTATTGTTTTAAAGTATAAATGGAGTAAGCATCAATTAGAACTCTTGATAAAATGGATAATGAGAGTCTACTATGAACATCTAAATCAAAATAATTCACCTCAAGACTACTCTTGTAACCAATCAAACTTATATCCGAAAGATTGGTCAGACTGGTATTAGCATTAACAGTTAAGGATAATATTTTGGGATTTTGTCCTTTGGCAATATTTAGAGCATTTAAAATTTCTACTGTTTCTCCTGAAAGTGATAAAACGATGATTAGGCTTTTTTCATTAACAAAACGGGCATAGTAAGCCATGTATTTTGAATCATCATGCAAACTGACGGGCTTACGGAAAAGTTGCAACTTTTTCATCAGTTCGTCAGCAACGTTTGTTGATAAGCCTCGTGAAAAAATTAAGATTTCCTCTGATTCTTGAATCAACTCCACAGCTTTTTCAATTTCTTCAGCAGAGATATTTTCTATTGTTTTCAAAAGTTCTTCTTGATTTTTAGCAATAGCCCCCAAGACTTCTTTGGAAAAACCATTGATTTCAGGAAGTTTTTTCTCACGAATTGAATATCTAAATTCACCATAACCTTCAAAACCTTTTTTTCTTACTGTTCGATTGACAGTTGAGAGAGAAACATGAGCCAATTCTGCCAATTCTGAAATTGATAATTGTGGAATTTTCTCATAGTTTTCTTGAATAATTTGCCAAGTATAGGATTCAGCATTGGTTAAATTGGACATATTTTTACTCCATTGATTCGCTTGTTGTTATCAAAAAATGTTTTCTATCCTAAAATTATAACATTTGACGCTTACATTTGCTATAATTCCCTGAAATCGTTTTTATTTCTATTTTTAAGGAGAAAGTAATGACTTATATTCCCAATCCCACTCGTTATGACCACATGATTTATCGCCCAGCTGGAAATTCTGGTTTATTATTGCCTGCCCTTTCATTAGGACTCTGGCATAATTTTGGTTCGGTAGATGATTTTGAAAATGCGAGGGACATGATTCATACGGCATTTGATTTAGGAATTACTCATTTTGATTTGGCCAATAATTATGGGCCAGAACCTGGTTCGGCAGAACGTAATTTTGGTCGTATTTTGAAAGAAGATTTCCAAAAACTACGTGATGAGTTAATTATCTCAACTAAAGCTGGTTATCCAATGTGGCCTGGACCCTATGGAAACTGGGGCAGCAAAAAAAGTTTGCTGGCTAGTCTTGATCAATCTTTGGAGCGTTTGGGACTTGACTATGTTGATATTTTTTATTCACATCGTCCTGACCCAAATACACCGATTGAAGAAACAATGGGGGCTTTAAAGAGCGCTCTGGATAGCGGAAAAGCACTTTATGTAGGTTTGTCCAATTATTCCGCCAAAGAAACCGAAGCTGCGGTCTTAGCAGCTGAAAAGTTAGGCTTTAAACTCTTGATTCATCAACCTCGTTATTCAATGCTAGATCGATGGATTGAAGATGATTTGCAAGAAACTTTGACGGAGGCGGGGATAGGAATAATCGCCTTTAAACCTTTGTACCAAGGGCTCTTAACCGAAAAATATTTACATGGTATTCCTGAAGATTCGCGAATGCGTGATCCTCATTATGCAACTTTGCATGATGACAGTCTTACGAAAAAAAGATTGGAACAAGTCCAAGCGCTTAATGATTTGGCTCAAAGTCGTGGACAATCTTTAGCTCAAATGGCCTTGGCCTGGGTTTTACGAGAAAGAGATGACAAGGTTCAAGGCATCACTTCTGCTTTAATTGGCGCAAGCCGTCCGCAACAAATCATTGAAAATGTGGCAGCTTTAGAACATTTGAAATTTACTGACGAAGAATTAATTAAGATTGAAAAGCTCTTATAAAGAATAAAAAAGTTACTGACAAATCTGTCAGTAACTTTTTATTTTCTAAATAAAGCTGTCAGTAAAACTAATAGCTCAATCGGTCAATTTTTACACCAGTATATTCGTGAACAGCATCAATTGCATGATGATAACGTGTTAAATAACCTTCTTGGTCTCTATGGTCTCCTTCGTCATCTAAAATAACAACTTTATCCATTAAACCAAACTCAGCTAATTGACGCATCAATTCTTCATGGAATTCATGACGTGATTCTTCCCATTCCATATGACGAAAGCCGTCATCAATATATTCTGTAATTGGTGGAATGACTAAAATTAAATCCATTCGTTCATCGGCAATTGTTTTCTTGAATAGAGGTTCAAGCTGTTCGAAATCTTCTCTAGGTAAGTATAATTTAGCGTACACTCTGGTCACAATGGCATCAGTATCTAAAAAGACAATTCCTTGGTTAGCAGGCGAATTGACTTCGCGAGAATTTGCATCATATTGACCTGTAATCATTCGAGCATAGTCATCCATTTTCAACTCATCATCATCAATATTAAAAGCTTCTTCATATTCTCTAGCGTATTCTTCTGAAAACGGGGCATTAATGGAACGTGCCAAACGGCGAACAAGGGTTGATTTACCTGTTGAAGCTGAACCCATGACGGTTACAATTTTCGAAAAATGTCTTCTAAAGACGCGATTAATGTGAGTCCAGTGTTCCTGCGGATTTTCTCTAATTTGTGTGGCTGATAGTGAAATATCATGTCTGTCAGCAATTTCAACAGCATATTGATTCCCGTCAGCTGGAAATCGTTTCTTCAATTCTGCTGCGTATTCTAATTCGCCGACATAAAAAGTGACTGATAAATCTCTCTCCAATGTATTATGATGAATCAATTCAAATAAACGATTTGCCCATTCGTCCCAACCATTAGGCATTTCTGGTAAATCATTTTCATTAAGCATCGAAACTTTAATATTTTCTTCATCATTAAAAGCTTCACGCAAATAACGAAATCGTTTCTCAAGAGGTAAGCCAATTTGAGCACCACGGTCATTATCATAACCAGAAACGACAAGCAAGACCCCGTCATTCAAACTCGCACATTTATAGATTTGTTGCTGATGCCCCGTATGTAGAGGAGCAAAAGTTCCAAAATAAATACC
>Ga0208186_100101_pt1 | contig 12493 bp, 9 predicted proteins | sample Shrwel1BS1Day23_FD_187537 | JGI IMG/M metagenome (GOLD analysis project Ga0208186, IMG submission 187537) | Subsurface microbial communities from deep shales in Ohio, USA - Utica-3 well 1 S-1-Day23 (SPAdes) (version 2) ... | reverse complement strand
GCAATGGCCAAACGTTGTCTTTGTCCACCAGAAATTTTGACTCCTCTTTCACCAACTTCGGTATTGAGTTGGTCAGGCATATTTTCAACAAAGCTACGTGCAAAAGCAAGGTCAAGAACTTGCCAGAGGTCTTCGTCAGTAAAGTTTCCTTCGAGTCCGTAAGTTAGATTTTCACGTATAGTTCCAGCCATAATCGCTGAATCTTGACTAACAAAACCAATTTGACTCCGCCAATTTTCAAGAGAAACACTATCAATTGGTTGACCACCGATAGTAATCTCTCCCGCAGTTGGTTGATAAAAACGTTCTAAAAGTGAGAAGATGGTTGATTTACCACCACCAGAAGGACCAGCAAAGGCAATAATTGAATTAGGTTGAGCTTCAAAAGAGATATCATGCAATATTTGTTCAGAATCATCGTAAGCAAAATCAACATGGTGAGCAGAGAGGGTCTTTCCTTCCAAATCAAGACTATCACCTTGATGAAGGACTTCTTGTTCTTCATCAAGTAATTCAGTCAAACGACCAGTTGATCCTGACGCTTTGGCAAGTTCTGTAAAGAAAGTTGCCACTGTTGGGACCACTCCGATTAAATTCATCAAATACATCATCATTCCAAGCAAAGTTCCAAGACTCATAACCCCCGTTGAGATGAGATAGATTCCGTAAGCCAACAATCCAAAAATCATCAACATCATTGATAACATCATGACTGGCGACATCAAACCATCGAAAACGGCTTCTTTTACACCGATTTTGTAAAGGGCATTGACATCATTTTCTGCTTTTTTAGAAGCTTGTTTTTCAGCATTTGAAGATTTGACTAAACGAATTTCTGATAAAGATTCACTGGCAATCCCTTGGAAATTTGCTAAAGAGTCTTGTCTAGTCCACCCAATTTTTTGACCAAAAGTCATAATTGGAAACATGATAAGCATGACAATCGGAACCGCAATAATCATGGCAAGGGTTAAACGCCATTGCATTTGCAGCATGAATATGATTGAACCTACTAAGAGTAAAATAGAGGTAAAAGCTTGAGGAATACTATTTGCGATTAAGTTTTTAACTTGCGTGGTATCGTTAGCTAAGCGAGAACTCATTTCACCTGTTTTAACTTCATCAAAATATTTTACAGGCAAATGAATCATTTTATCCCAGACACGAGTTCGCAAATTTTTGACGACCGACTCACCAAATATCCCCAGAACGATGGCCGCAATAGCTGAAACGGCTGCTGAACCAATATAAAGAGCAATGACTAAAGCAACTTTCCCGCCATTTACACCATGACCAAAACTATTAACCAGTGGCTGAACCATTTTAGGAACTTGCAATTGAATGAGTGTGCCAATGATACCAGCCACAATCCCAATCACAAAAAAGAGATAACGTGGTTTTGCTGCACGAATTAATTTGACGAAATGTTTAATGGATGTTTTGTCAACCGCTTTTCCTTCAATGCGATTGGCCATTTGTGGACCTCTTTCCATTGTTTGCTTACTTCCTTTTTTCTAATTATTGAAATTCAAGACTAAAAGAACTTAATTCAATCACTTTTATCCTTAAATCAGTTTTTATTTTTCATTCTTCCAAATAAACTTTGAGGTTTTCTAACACAATGCTATAACCAGCTGGGTTAAGATGAGCGCCATCGAAAGTGAGTTCTTTCTTTAAATTGCCATCTTTATCGGATAAGCCATCATTGACATCAATAAAGTGAAAATGATGTTTTTGAGCAAGTTTTTCAATTTTGTCTGATGCTTTTTGAAATTTTTCATTACTTCTCGTTTCAAACAAAGTTTTTTCATCTGAATCTTGTCCAAAATCAAGGGTATTGATTGGGTAATAGCGCATGACATAAACTTGTGCTTGCGGTAATTTTTTCCCAATTTGTGTCAAAATTTCATTGTAGTTGCTCATAAATTCAGCTTCTGGGACTTCAAATCCGATATCATTCGTTCCAATATTGATAAAAATTTTTGACGGCTCAAGGTTAATAATCTGACTCTCCAGATGTTTTAATAAAAATGCGGTCGTGGTAGCGCGAACTGCACGATTATAAATGTATTTTAAAAATTTGACCTTTCCCTCTTCTTACCACTTTTCAATAGGAAATATTTCCATCAGTGAAGAGCCAACAAATAAAGTCTGACCTTTTTTTGCTGACAGATTTTCTTTGTCATATTGGGCAAGGAGTTTTTCTTGAAATGCTTCAAGTTGAGGGTTTTACGTAAGTGCTTTAGTTTCTTCTGACATTTTCCTTTTCTCCTTTTAGTCCCAATTTACTTTTTTTAATTCTTCAATAAATTTTTGAGGAGCTTCTGGTAAAAATTCAATGGGGTGTTTTTTAGATTCTAACTTAATCATTGATTTTGCAACGATTTTATCATGCCAACCAAATGGAGTTAAATTATTAACTTCTCCACCAAAATTTGCAATCGCTACTGCATTTTTACGTAAAGGTCCAGCAATTTCTTTTGCAATGACTTTATTAAAGGTACCATACTCTACCATCGTTACAAAAACAGCGAAAAGTTTATTTTCTAAGATATTTTGATAAGTTCTTAGAAAAATTTGAACTGAGCGCTCGAATTTATGGCTATATACTGGACTAGCAACAATGACTGCATCAAAATCATTGGGACTAACTTCTTCAACATTCAAGTCAACAAGGGTCACATTTTTTAAACGAATTGCTAACCTTCTTGCACATTTTGCTGTATTTCCCGTTTTTCCAGCGTAGGCGATGAGTGTATTCATCTTTCACTTCCTAATCTATTTACTGTTTAGAAATCATCCCAGTTTTCTGGTTTTTTAGGTTCTGCATGTTTATCAGAGTGTCCCGCTCTAGGGTCAAATTCATCAAATTCTGGACGATGATGTCCATCAAAATCACCAAAACGATTTTTCATTTCATCTGAGAAATGTTCCCAATGTTCATTAAACTCTGCTTCATCTCGTTTACCAAAGCTATTGCGGAAATTTTCTTTTATTTGTTTTCCAAAAATTTTCCAGTCTTCACCAAATGGTGCTTGTGAACGATCATCACGACGCATCCGATTTTGACCATGTTTCATTTCTTGAGAGGAACGACGCATTTCACGTTGCCAATTTTGCATTTCACGGCGCATATGATTTCCAAAAGCATGACGATCATGAGCATTCATCATATTTTCCATAAATGGGTTTCCGAAAAATTGTGTCATTTTTTGGAAATCTCGATCTTCATGTACATCATTCGTTTCTACTAATTTTTCCATTAGATTTGCCAGTTGTTCTTGTTCTTCATCTGTCAAATTACCAAAAATTGTTTCGGAAATATCATTGTGCATTGTATCTCGTGTTTCTTGGGCTTCCCGTCCTTTTTCTGTTAAAAAGATACGATTGACGCGTTTATCATTTTCATCTTGTTTACGAATAACCATTTCTGCTTCTTCCAATTGTTTAACTTGAGCCGTTACACTCGAAGGCTTAATATCAAGCAGTTCAGCAATTTCAGCATTTGTTAAGCCATCTTCGTTCCATAATTCGACAAGTAATCCTTGGGCACCATTACGATTCCCTCGATTTTTCATCTGTTTTGAAATTCCGTCTGCTCGCAAAGCAAATAGAACGCTTGGATTGTGCAATAGTTTTGAAAATAAATTTAATAAGTTATTTGTTTGTTCTGACATAATTTGTTCTCCTTAGTTTAGATTGGTTGTAGTTGTTCATCAAAAGCGTAGACGAGTAACGCATCTGGTTGTTCAATCAGCCTGATGAACCAATTGAATTTCTGAATTAATTTTTTTATCATCTTAAGCATTGGCTCTCCTTTAAGATTTTTATTCTCTTTAAAAGTTCCCTTATTATTGTTTAGTGAACTTTTATTTTAGAGAGAGATTTTTAAAATTAGTTAGTTTATTTATTTATTAACTAACAAAAATGATTATAAATCATTTAATTAGTTTTGTCAACAATAAAACTAACTAAATTAAAAAAATCAGCCCAAAGACTGATTTTTTATTTTATTCATTTCCTAAATCAAGCTGATAAAGTTGCTTAAATGTCGGGTTACTTTCCAGCAATACTGCTGGTTTTCCATCAAATTTAATCGAACCATTTTCTAAAAATAGAACACGGTCCATTTGGTGAACTCCTAATAAATGGTGAGTGATAAAGATAATTGATTTATCTCTTAACCTTTCAAAAAAGAGTGTTAATAATTGATTTTCAGTAATGGGATCAAGCGAGACGGTAGGTTCATCAAGAATAACCACATCCACATCTGACAGTAAAACTCTTGCGAGTGCTAAACGTTGTCGCTCTCCTCCAGAAAAACGTTCTCCTGCTTCGTCAACTGGCGTTAACAATTTTTGTGGCAACGATTCAACCATTTTAAGGAGTCCGACTAATTCAAGCGCCTCCCAGATTTCTTCATCAGTAGCATCTAGTTTTGCCAAAGTTAAATTAGAACGAACCGTTGTTGCAAAGAGATATGGAGATTGGTTAATCACACCTATCTTTTCTTCAACATTTTTTGCTTTTGATGGTTCTACACCTGAAAATGTGATTTCTCCCTTTTGCGGAATTAAATCTCCTCGAATCAAAGAGGCAAGGGTTGATTTTCCAACTCCTGAACGGCCTAGAATCGCAATATGTTCACCCTTTTTGACCTCTAAATCAAAATCATTGAATATTTTTTTATTTTCTTCAAAATAAAATTGTAGATTATTGATGACCAAATCAGTCCTAGTGATTTCCTCACTCCTAATTTCTTCATCTTGGTCTGGTAGTGCATTTAAGCGATTAATTGAATCACCATAGCGATTTGTTTCAACCACTGCATCAGACAAAGGAGAAAAGGCATCAAATAGGGGAAAGGCAGCTAAACTAACCGCTGCAATATAATTGGGAGCATCCCCTAATTTTAAAATTCCAGAAGACCAAATCATCAAATATATTACTAAAGCCCCATAAACAACCTGTAAAAAGAGATTTCGTCTTCGGCCAAAAGCTAATAATTTAGCTTGAATCTTTCTGGCAGATAATTCTGATCCCCGATAGGTCGTTAAAAAATCTTCTTTTCGACCAGAAAGGACCCAGTCTTGTAATCCTAAAATATCATCAGTCAAATGAGAAAAAAGTTGATTCCGATAAATTTTAAGTTCTTCATCTAGTTTTACAGTAAATTTTAGAGAAATTAAAGGAAGGATTACAATCAAGAAACCTAGAAAAATTGCTAAACCAAAGGCAAACCACAGAGATAAAAATCCGCCGGCAATAATTAAAGCAACTGATAGACTCCCCGCAATCAAAACTGGGAACAAGGTTCTTAAGAAAAGGTCTTGTAAGTTTCCAATATCTTCATTAAGAACCCCCAATAAATCTCCCAAACGATAGCGGTCTGCTAAGGTCACTGCTGTTTTTTCCAATCGTAAATAAAGTTTTTTACGCAGCAGACTTGTGATTTTTAAAATCCAATTATGTGAAGTTAGTCTTTCCACATAATGCATTACAGGGCGTCCAATCCCAAAAATCCGAACAAAGAGAACTGGAACGTAAATCATCAAGATATTCTCTGGTTTTGTCGCTGATTTTGAAATAACATAACCAGAACTAAACATTAAAAGTCCTGCCATTGAAATTGTAATCGTTCCTAAGAAAATAGACAAAATAAAACCCGAACGATTTTTTTTCAAGAATGGAGAAATCCAATCATTTCCAAATAAAATGTTTTTTAATTTCATTATTCATGGCCTCCATTTTCTGTCAGTAATTTTTTATCATCATCAACACCTCGCATTTGACTGAGCAATTTTTGATAGTAACTATTCTCAGCCAATAGCTGTTCATGGGTGCCAATTCCTTCAACTTGGCCTTCATTGAGTACGATGACCAAATCCATTGATGAAAGCCAATGGAGTCGATGTGTAGCAATAAAAACGAGTTTATTCTCAAGCAAAGGTAAAATATTTGCCTTGATTTCTAATTCAGTTTCAATATCTAGATGAGCCGTTGGCTCATCAAGAAATAAAATATTACGAGTACGACTCAAAAAAGCTCTAGCCAAAGCCACACGCTGTGCCTGACCTCCAGAGATTGTCCGACCACTAGCACCAATTTGCCCATCAAGCCCAATTTCATTCAGTAAACTTCCTAAACCTGCAAGTTCTGCAGCTTGATTGATTTGTTCGTCAGTTGATTCGGGCTCATAAAAGGCCAAGTTTTGACGAAAAGTTCCTGCAAAAATGTAAGTTTTTTGAGGAATAAATTGAACAGATTGTCGATACATTTCATCAGTCAAACTTGTCAGTATTTGGTTATTAAGCTTAAACTCTCCAGCTGTAGGTTCTAAAAATCCTGCTAACATAGAAAGAAGGGTTGACTTACCAGAGCCAGAACTTCCGACTAAGGCAATTTTTTTAAATCCTTTCACTGTCAAATTCACTTCTGAAATCCCGCGTCCAGTATCGTAAATTTTTGCTAAATCTGTCAGTTGGAGGCTAGAATCCTCAGTCCAAGTCACTCTGTCTTTTAGCACTGACAAGGTATTTTCGTCAGTTGAAAGAACTTCATTTACTGCAGCCAAAGCATTTTTTCCGTTAAGTGTTGCATGATAATCACTAGCAAAATCACGTAAAGGTAAGAAATACTCAGGTGCTAAAATTAAAGCTGCGAGGGCTGGAAATAATAAAATATCTCCACTCATCAATCTTAATCCTAAAAAAAGTGCAACTATTGCAACAGAAAGACTGGCAAAGAAATCAAGAGTAAAAGTTGAAAGCATAGCAACTCTTAATGCTCCCATTGTTTCTTTCCGAAAATCCTCAGACGTTTTATAAATTGAATTAGAATAATCTTTAGACAGACCAAAATATTTTAAAGTAGAAATTCCACGTAATGAGTCTAAGAAATGATTTGATAAATATTGGAATGTTTTGTACTGACGCTCGGCTCTTCCTTGCGCAGCATAACCCAATAAAATCATAAAAATGATTGCAAAAGGAAAAGTTAAAGTTAGCACGATTCCACTTTGCCAATCTAGAAAATAAACTGGAATCAGAATTAACATTGGGACAATCATCATATTTAAAACCTTAGATAAGACCAGTTTAATATAATTTTCAACTTGGTCAATTCCTGTGATAACTGTCGTCGCAGCAGAACCAGAACCAAGATTTCCAATAGCTACAGGTCCCAAACGAAAAAATTTATCCAACATATCTCCGCGCAATTTTGTTGCTAAATTGTAAGCAAGCTTATCCAAAGATTTTGCACGTATAAAATTAATAATTTCTCGGCTCAAAAAGCAGACTAAAAAGCCCATGACCCAAGGAATAACATGAGAAAATAATTGCCCTTGCCAAAGTTTAGTAATTGCAGCAGCCAAAAACAAGGCTTGACCAGCGATAGCAATAAACTGAAGAACTGCCAACATTCCAAGAATTGGAAACATCTTTCTTACTCCTGGCAGTTCAAAAAGTGATTTATCAATCATATTTAAAGTTACTAATAAGCACATTTTTTATTGTTCAAACAGAAAAAATCTAAAAATAATTGAAGAAAATTTCTGTCAGTAAAAAAAACAGAGCATCAGTTCCTTTCTAAAAAATTTAGGTCAGAAAAATTTTCTGACCAGAATAAATGGTTACCTCTAATTAATTATATCAATTAAAAAACTAATCTGAAAATAACTGGCTTAACCAGTTATTCTCATAATTTATTTTTGTATTCTTTTTCTGAAAATATAATAGGTCCAGCCCATGTAAATAAGAACAAAAGGCAAGATTGCTAAGGTAATGATTGTCATTGTTTTCAAAGTATAACCTGTTGAACTAGCATTTTTTATCAAAATACTATGAGCAGGATTGGTTGCAATCATCACTCGTGGGAAGATTCCTTGGAAGATTAGAGCAACTAAAGCGATGAAAGTCAATCCTGACGCCAAGAAAGCTGACATTTCTTTACCTGAACGAACAGATAAATGAGCGACAAGAGTCAAAATCACAATCAAAGCAAGTAAAAGCAAAGTTCCAATGAAATGTTTTTCAAAGAAATCAGTGAAGACGGCCAGTAAGATTGCAAAAACTACTTCTCCAGCATAGAGGACAAAGTAGAGGAAGTTTGCTATTTTTGCAGCTCTTTTACGCAAATCTCCTTCTGTTTTCAAAGCTAAATAGTTTAAACCATGAAGCCAAGCCAAGAGCATTACGGCAACACCACCCACAACTGACAAGAAGTTTACATAAGTGGTAAAAGTCGCAGTTACATTTCCTTTAGCATCCATTGGAACGCCTTGAATCATACCCGTAAACATCAAACCAAAGAGAAATGGGATTGCAAAGCTAGCTACTCCTAAGACTTTGGTCCAAATCATTTTTCCTTTTTCTGTGTGTGAGTGGTGACGAAACTCAAAGGTTACTCCCCGGAAAATCAAACCTACCAAAATTAAGAATAGAATCAGATAGAAACCTGAGAATAAAGAGGCATACCAATAAGGAAATGAAGCAAACATTGCTCCACCGGCTGTCAAAAGCCAAACTTCATTCAAGTCCCAAACTGGACCAATTGATCCAATAGCTTGCTCGACTTCGCGTTTATCCTTTGCAACCGTAATTGCACTCATTCCTACTCCGTAGTCAAAACCTTCAAGGAAGAAAAAGCCACTAAATAATACTCCAACAATAATAAACCAAAAAAGTTGTAATCCAGTCATTATTCATCCACTCCTTTCTCTTTAGTTTCTTTTTGAATTTCATTTTCTTCTTTAGATGAAGAATCAAAATTTTCTTGACTAAATGAATCTAAAGAAACATAAGCTGTTTCCGCACCTTCTACTCCTTCTCTCATTCGTTGAAGAGTAAAGTAGACCATCACAGCCCCAAGGAAGCAGAAAAGGAAGAAATAGACGATGTTTGAGAACAAGAGTGAACCTACAGAAACATTTGGTGAAACTGAATCCTTCATCGTGAACAATCCATACACCGTCCAAGGATAGCGTCCAAGTTCGGTCACTAACCAACCTGAGGTAATCGCAAGAAATGGTGCAAATAACATCCAACGATACACTTGCAAACCAAATTTATTTTTATATAGACTTGGTTTTTTCTTCCTTGTCCAAAAGAGACCCAGTGCCGAAAGTAGAATCATTAACATTGACAGACCGGCCATAATCCGGAAAGTCCAGAAAAGTACAGTCACTGGTGGGAAGAAATTCCCTCCAATTTCTTTAGCTACATCAGGATATTTCTTCTGAAGTTGAGCATTAATTTCATTCATCCCTTCAACAGAACCACTAGGACGGTGATAAGTCAGAATTGAAAGCATATAAGGAATTTGAATTCCAAACACTTCTTTATGGTCAGCTTCATTAAAGAAAGCAACCATATCCCAAGCCGCAGGGTCAGGAGTCGTTTCATAGACACCTTCAGTTGCAGCAAATTTCATAGGTTGAGAATTTTTAACTTCAATCATTTGTTGGTCACCAGCTACAAAGTTACCTACGGCACCAATTAAAGCAACCAAAAGTCCTAAACGCAAAACTGGTTTAAACATATCAATTTCTCGATTTTTAAGAATTTGATAAGCTGCAATCCCAGCAACAACAAAACCACCAGTTACGAGGAATCCTGTTGCCACGTGACTAAATTCTAAAATTGTTTGAGGATTTGTCAAAAGAGCCGAGAAACTTGTTAAGGTTGCTCGTCCACCTTTTACTTCATAACCCACTGGATTTTGCATCCATGAGTTTGCTGCCAAAATCCAAAGTGAAGACAAGAAAGTCCCAACAAATACAATCCATAGCGTTGCATTATGCAGTTTCTTTCCTAACTTATCCCAACCGAACATCCAGACTCCAAGGAAGGTAGATTCCAAAAAGAAGGCCAGAAGGGCTTCAACAGCCAAAGGCGCGCCAAAAATATCCCCAACGTAACGAGAATATTCCGACCAGTTCATTCCAAATTGAAATTCTTGAATAATACCGGTTACTACCCCTACTGCAAAGGATAAGAGCATAATAGATCCAAAAAATTTCGTGCGTTTTTTCCATTTTTCATCACCAGTTTTTACATAGATTGTCTCCATGATTGCCGTCATGAGAACCATTCCGACAGAAAGCGGTACAAAGAAAAAGTGGAAGATTGTAGTCATCGCAAACTGAAAGCGTGCGAGATTTTCAATGGTTAGCATTGTTTATCTCCTTATTTTTTATTTACTATATATATCAAATAGATATAGACTTACTTAAAAAAATATTTTATGCTATTAGACGAGTTTCATTTCAAGTCTAATTAAAAATATTTACATTTTAATAAATAAAATAAGGGTATTTTTTAAAATTCATAAGACTTTCAAAAATAATTAAGAATTAAAAAGATCAGTTTTAATTAAAAGACTATTAAATTTTTTATTTCCCGTCAAATTATTTATTAATTTTTTCAAGAAAACAATAAGTGCTTTCTTGAGGCCTCTGATTAGTTCACTTTCCAAACACAAAATGTTCAAAGTTTTTGAAACTCATACTTTCTAGTTACCCAGTTTAATTCGTAACTATAATGAGTATTTCTACTTTGAATTTTTTCATTTTTCAGTAACAGAGCACTAACTTTAAGCCTTAGATAAAAATATGTTCCCTTGCCACCTCTATTCTCTTTAAATAGCACTATAAGTGAGTGATTTTTTAAAATTTATATTGGCATTTGTGAATGTCTTTGAGTGTTTAAACAAAGGCACTAACATCTGCAAATAATTTAAAATCACGTTACACTTTATTCTATCACAATGTAAGCGCGAATAAAAACGATTGAATTGTAAAAATTATTTAACAAGAGTAACCTCAGGAGCAACAATGTCATTTTAAAGATACAAAAAAACCTATCTCTCAAGATAGGTTTTTTCATTTCTTTACTAATTAACGAACATCTCCCATTAATTTCAAAATAGGTTTTTTGATAATAAGGAGGATGATTCCAACGATAATACCGATAATCCCTGTAATTGCAAAGAAGTGAACTTCTGTTGCTGCTTTAAAGATAGGTGTAATTTGGGCATTAATCGCTTGTGAAGTTGAGTCTGCCAAGAACCACATTGCCATCATTTGAGATTGGAATGCTACTGGCGCTAATTTTGTTGAAACTGATAAACCAACTGGTGAAACAAGTAATTCACCTGCCATTTGAACAGCAAACATCAATACTAGCCAAAGAGCACTCGCACGTCCAGAAGTCCCATTCAAGAGTCCAGGAAGTGTCATAATCAAATAAGAAGCTCCGGTCAACATCAGTCCAAGACCAAATTTAACGATGGTTGATGGTTGACGATCTCCTAATTTGTTCCAAATTCGTACAAAGATAGGTGACAAGAGAACGATGAAGAGTGGGTTCAACAATTGGTACCAAGATGGGTCAATATGGAAAGTAAATCCAAACCAAGTAGGATTTAAGTTAGAACGTGATTCTCCCCAAACCGCAATAATCGTAGAACTTTGTTCTTCAATTGCCCAAAAGACAATAGCAGAAAGGAACAAAGGAATATAAGCCGTTAATTTACGACGTTCGTCTGATTCTACCTTTTTAGAGGTAAACATCATTACGAAATAAATAATTGGAACAACAATACCGATAATTGATAAAACGTTAATGAAATTATTGATGAAATTCGCAGGACTTGCTTGATAAATTAAGAAAAATCCGATTAAAGCAACGATAAGAACAATCGTTAATGTAATAATAAAATTACGTTTTGCTTTTGCATCCATTGGATTAGATGGTTCACGTCCAATTTCTGGGAAATGACGAAGACGTCCATACCAATAAGCAAATAATGCAAAAATCATTCCGATTGCGGCAAGTGAGAAACCTAAGTGGTAGTTCACGCCTTGTCCAACTGTCCCAACAATCAATGGAGCAATCAGAGAACCCATATTAATTCCGACTACAAAGATATTAAATCCAGTATCACGACGTGAGTCATCTTTTGAATATAGATGCCCAACCATGTTAGAAATATTGGGTTTAAGCATCCCTGTTCCTAAGATAATCAAGAATAATGCCACGAAGAGTGAAGATAAACCAAATGGTGTTGCTAAAGCGACGTGTCCTAAAGTGATTAAAATACCACCCAAGAAGATTGTGCGCGAAGCGCCCAACAACCGGTCAGCAACCCATCCCCCAACAATTGTTGAAAGATAGACAAGTGCACCATAAATACTTACAATCGCCATTGCCTGAGCTTTAGGAAGTCCTAAACCTGCGTTATCTGCAGTTGTCAATGCATAGAGGTAATAAACCAGAATGGCACGCATCCCATAGTAAGAAAAACGCTCCCAGAACTCAGTCTGAAAAAGCGTCAATAGGCCGCGAGGTTGACCGAAAAATGTTTTTTCTGTTTTGTTTAAGTTTTGCATAGATTATATTATAAAGTTTTCTATACAACTTGTCAAGTTGTCAAACAATTTTGCCTATACAGATTCTTTGAAAAACGCGGGAAAAAGAGGGACAATAACAAA
>Ga0208186_100096_pt1 | contig 12957 bp, 14 predicted proteins | sample Shrwel1BS1Day23_FD_187537 | JGI IMG/M metagenome (GOLD analysis project Ga0208186, IMG submission 187537) | Subsurface microbial communities from deep shales in Ohio, USA - Utica-3 well 1 S-1-Day23 (SPAdes) (version 2) ... | reverse complement strand
CATAAAATATTCAATCATAAATTCTAACCATAATCAGGAAAAATTATCCACGGATTAAAGAGGCAGTCATATAAAAAAGTTACTAACAACCCTGTTAGTAACTTTTTTATTACTGTTTATGTATTTATAATTTATTTCATTAATTGTGCAATTCTTTTTTGAAGTTCTGGTACAAGTTGAGGCTCAAACCAAGGATTTTTGGCTAGCCAAATGTTATTTCTTGGACTAGGGTGAATAAGTGGAAAATATTTTGGCAGATATTTTTCAAAATCACGAATCACTTCTGTTGTTTTTGCTGACGATTTTAGATTTAAATAGTATTTTATCGCATAAGATCCAACCAAAACAAAAAGTTCAATTTCTGGCATTTGTTGCAAAAGCTGTTCATGCCATTTTTCGGCAAAGCCTTTTCGAGGGGGCAAATCCCCTGATTTTCCTTTCCCTGGAAAATAGAAATCTAAAGGTAAAATTGAAATTTTATTCGATTGATAAAATGTTTCTCGGTCAATTCCTAGCCAGTCACGCAAACGTTCTCCTGATGGATCGTTCCAAAAGAGGCGTGATTCCTGCGCTCTAATGCCCGGTGCTTGTCCTATGATACAAATTTTGGCTTCTTTATGAACAGAATAAAGTGGTTCAATTCCTTCCTTTGTGTAATTTATATTTTGCGGATCTGCTTTGATGGCTTCAAAAATTTCTTTTAATTTATCCATTTTCTTTCCTTAAAAGCGTAATCTAAATTTATAGATTACGCTTGTTTGATTATATTTACTGACAAAAATTTCTTAGTATTCTCATCCTTTTGCTTTTTCTAATTTTGCTTTAAGATACTGACCAGTATAGCTGTCAGTAACTTTGGCTACTTCCTCAGGCGTACCCTTGGCAAGAATTGTTCCGCCGCCAGCTCCACCTTCTGGTCCTAAATCAATGATATAATCTGCCGTTTTAATGACGTCCAAATTGTGCTCAATGACCACAATCGTATTTCCCTGCTCAACCAGACGGTCTAAAACCTGAATCAATGTCGCAATATCTTCGCTGTGCAAACCAGTTGTTGGCTCATCCAAAATATAAAAAGCTTTACCATTAGAGCGTTTTTGCAACTCAGAAGCCAATTTCATCCGTTGTGCTTCTCCACCTGACAAGGTTGTTGCCGGTTGACCAAGCGTCACATAGCCCAAACCAACGTCGACAATGGTTTGCAATTTCCGCTCGATTTTTGGAATATGACGGAAGAATTCGAGTCCGTCAGACACGCGCATATCAAGCACTTCCGAAATATTTTTCCCTTTATAATGAACTTCCAAAGTTTCCGAATTATAACGTCTACCATGGCAAACTTCACAAGGCACATAAACATCTGGCAAAAAGTGCATTTCAATCTTGATGATTCCATCACCAGAACAGGCTTCACAACGTCCACCTTTGACATTGAATGAAAAACGTCCTTTTTTATATCCACGAATTTTTGCCTCATTGGTATTGGCAAATAAATCACGAATATCATCAAAAACACTGGTATAAGTTGCTGGATTTGAGCGCGGAGTCCGACCAATTGGACTTTGGTCAATATCAATCAAACGCTCAATTCCTTCATAACCTGTAATCTTTTTATGCTTACCGGGTTTTTCTGAATTATGATTCAATTTTTGAGCCAATGATTTTTTCAAGATACTATTGACCAAAGTTGATTTACCCGAACCAGAAACACCAGTCACAGCAGTCATGACACCCATTGGGAATTCAGCATCAAGATTTTGTAAATTATTTTCACTTGCACCTGTAATCTTGACCATCTTTTTCTTATCAATGGCCCGACGTTTTTCAGGAACTGGAATGGCTCTTTTTCCTGACAAATATTGTCCTGTCAGTGATTTCTTATTTTTCATGACTTGTTTTGGTGTGCCAGAAGCAATAATCTCACCACCTAAATCACCCGCGCCAGGACCGACATCAATCAGCCAATCGGCTGCCATCATCGTGTCTTCATCATGTTCAACAACAATCAAAGTATTCCCTAAATCACGCATTTTTTGCAAAGATTCAATCAAACGATCATTATCTCTTTGATGCAAACCGATTGATGGCTCATCCAAAATATACAAAACACCAGACAAATTAGAACCAATCTGTGTCGCCAAGCGAATACGTTGAGATTCGCCACCTGACAAAGTGCCACTCGAACGAGACAAAGTCAAATAATCCAAGCCAACATTTTTCAAGAAAGCCAAACGGTCTTTGATTTCTTTCAAAATAGGTTTGGCAATCATTTCATTATTTTCAGAAAGCACCAAACTCTTCACATAATCAAGCGTATCGCCAATTGACAGAATTGAAAACTCAGCAATATTTTTTTCGCCGACTTTTACAGATAAAGCTTGGTCATTCAAACGATAACCATGACAAGTCGTACAAGTCAATTCCGTCATGTACGAACGTGCCATTTCTCTGGCAGATTCACTCATTCCCGAGCGATAACGGCGCCAAAGATTAGGAATGACCCCAATAAAAGTCATATCTTGGTCACGTAATCCAAAATCCCCTTCGTGGAGAAAATGAAAAAGTTTATCGCCATTTCCATAAAGGACGATTTGCTGCTCTTTTTCTGATAATTTTTCCCAAGGCGTATCTAAATCAATGCCAAATTGCTCCATAGCTTGTTCTAAAAGTGCTGGGTAATAAGTTGAGGCTTTTCCATACCAGTAGATAATCGCCCCTTCACGCAGTGTTTTACTGGTGTCAGGAATTAGTAAATCGACGTCTGGTTCCAATTTGACTCCTAGTCCATCACAATCTGGACATGAACCAAAAGGTGCATTAAATGAAAAAAGGCGTGGTTCTAATTCTGGAACGGTAAATCCACAAACAGGACAAGCGTAAAATTCACTAAAAAGCAGCTCAGAGCCATCCATTTTATCAACAATAACATAACCTTCGGCCTGATGAAGCGCGGCTTCTACCGAGTCAAAAAGACGTGAGCGAATACCTTCTTTCACGACAATCCGGTCAATGACAATTTCAATGGTATGTTTTTTATTTTTATCAAGCTCTGGAACTTCTGAAATATCGTAAACTTCACCATCAACACGGACGCGCACATAACCATCTTTTTGGATACGTTCAAACATCTTAACGTGCGTTCCCTTTTTAGTCCGCACGACAGGAGCAAGGATTTGCAAACGTGTTTTTTCTGGGAGTTCAAGAATTTGTTCAACAATCTCTTCGACAGATTGTGCCGAAATTTTTCCGTGACCATTCACACAGTAAGGCGTTCCAACACGCGCATAGAGCAAACGCAAATAATCATTAATTTCTGTGACTGTTCCGACCGTTGAACGCGGATTTTTTGAGGTTGTTTTTTGGTCAATGGAAATCGCTGGTGACAAACCATCTATTGAGTCAACATCTGGTTTATCCATATTTCCTAAAAACTGTCTGGCATAGGCTGACAGGGATTCAACATAACGGCGTTGCCCTTCCGCATATAAAGTTTCAAAGGCCAGTGAGGATTTACCAGAACCTGAAACACCTGTGACTACAACTAATTTATCTCTTGGAATCTCAACGTCTATATTTTTTAAATTGTGCTCACGTGCACCGTGTATTACTATTTTATCTTGTGGCATATTACTTCCTTTTTATTTTGTTTTTACTCTACAGGTTAGCACGTTTCTTTTATTGCAGATGTCCATTCTCACTAAGAGAGAGTTCACTAGTCCTGTCTAGCATGCACCATGTATTACTATTTGTCTTGTACATTCCTGTTTGCTTTATTTTTTAAAATAATGTTCTACTTCATCTTCTAGTGACTGAATATCATGTTTGACTTGTTCACCCATTTCATGATTAGATTTTTCGATAATTTCCATCGTATTTCTAGCCAAATTGCGAGCTTCATTCATAATAGAACGACAGCCTGCGTCATCAGTTTCTTTCATTTTTTCATCATATTCTACATGAATTTTTCTTGTAAACTCATTGATGTCACGCATCAATGTTTCAAAATTCGAACGAATTTTTATTTGAGTATTCTCAAAATAAGGCTTACGGTCATCAATCACCAGATTTAAAAGCAACATCTGATAATTTAAATCCGCAGCATTTCGATCTCTTGACATTGTATTCTCATTAATACGAATAATGCGACGTTGATTACTTGAATCATTTGTGTTCTCAAAATGACGTTGTTCCAAACGGTCCATATTAAGCTGAATGGTCACTCGCATCAAGACTTGTGAAATATGAAGATAATCATAAAACCACTTAATAAAATCATCTTTTTGCTTATGAAGCATTTCAATAGAAAGAGTGGTTGAATGACGTCTTTTTCCAGCCTGATATTCCGCAAAAGCAATGATTGCAGTCACAATAATTGCTAGACTTGAAAGAATCGTAAGTGAAGTAATCATACTATTATTATACCACGAATAGAAAGCTAGCTCTTAACTTTGACTACATGAAATGCTATAATCAATCTATAGACATTTAGCATTTTAGAAATTTTAGGATAATTTTATGAACACCCATTTCACCTATGTTTTACAGTGCGCTGACCAAACGCTTTACTGTGGCTACACCACTGATTTAGAAAAAAGACTCGCCACTCACAACTCCGGAAAAGGAGCTAAATACACAAAAACGAGGCTTCCAGTTAAGTTGCTTGCTTCTGTCAATTTTGATAATAAAAATGATGCCATGTCTTGTGAATGGTGGTTTAAACATAAACTTGTTCGTCAGCAAAAATTGAAACTTATCAAAAATAATTTGATTAAAGAAAAATTTTTAGAGTATCTTTTAGCCAAGCAAAAATAAAAACATTCATTATAAAATGAATGTTTTTTCTATTATGCTTTTTTCTTGCGGTAACTAAAGTAAGACAAAAGGCAAATAACCAAGGCAAAGACGGACAATGTCCAAGGATTTGTGATAATTTGCATGATAAACACGAGGCTTAAAGCGATAAGTACTACAAGTGTTGCCAATTTAACAAACCAATTTGTGACTTCTTTATGTTTAAAATACAAAACTAAAGCAGCAACTAATAAGAGAATCCATACGATTGAAATGGTAAATGAGATTGAACCAGCGACAAATTGCCAGAAACCATCACCCAAAACAGCTGATAAAAGAACTCCGATAAATAGAACAAATGAAGAAACTAAAATCGCATTCGTTGGCACCTGATTTTTTGATAATTTACCTAATTTTTTACCCACATAAGTGCTAGAACCTTGAATTCGAGAATAAAGTGAACGTGAAGTAGCATAAATTGCCGAATTCACGGCTGAGAAAATAGCAATAACAATAATTACAAGTACAATTTTATCTGCGTGAGGAATTCCAACTCGAGCAAAAATTGTCGCAAATGGACTAGCGGCGTCTGGATTTGACACTTCGCTCCATGGCAATAAATGCAAGAATAAAAAGATTGGAATAACATAAAAACTAATAATCCGAATTAAAACGCCTCGAATAGCTCTCGGAATAGCCACTTTTGGATTTTCTGTTTCAGCAACTGTAATGGCCGCCAATTCAGAACCACCAAATGAGAAAATAACGACTAATAGTGAAGTTAAAAATCCTGAAAAACCATTTGGAGCAAAACTTGGTGCTGTACTTTTCGTAGTTACTTTTTGAGCACTATCGGCAACAAAACCAAGATGAGCATCATTGATAACCAATAAATAAATACCCAAAGCAATCAAAAGTAGGATAACAGCGACCTTGATAAAGGCCAACCAATATTCCGTTTCGGCAAAAGCTTTGACTGACCAAAGATTAATTGCCGTTCCAAGAACCGCAACAACCAAAGCAAAAACCCAAAGTGGGACGCCAGGAATCAGTATAGCAAGGAAAGTTGAAACTCCCGCTTCTTCTGCGATGAGGACCGCCATCCAAGTTGCCCAGTAAACCCAGTCTGCAAAATGCGCCCAATGATCTCCAATAAAAGGTGCAACAACTCCAGCCATCCCAGCTTTATGGTCATCTTGATGAATGACCATTTTTCCAACACCATACATGACGACATAAAGGGTCAGCCCAGCTAAGACGTAGGAGAGCAGCACACTTGGCCCTGCTTGTGCGATGACTTTACCAGAACCTAAAAATAGTCCTGATCCAATCGCTCCCCCAAGTGAGAGCATAACAATGTGGCGAGTCTTTAAAGAAGACTTCAAGCCTGTAGAATTTTCCATAAAATTCCTCTTTTCTAATGTGTGAAAGCAAAGCTTTCTTTTATAAGTTACCTTCCAGTCACCTAGCAAAACCCTGCTTGGAGTCGGTCTTTACGATTAATTTTACTTTAGAGTTGAAAGAAAGGTTAAAAAAATTAAAAAAGAAAGACCAGATAGTTTTTACTATCCGGTCTTCTTTGAATCCCGGCGCAGAAACTTGAGTATACTCAAAAGTTGTATCTACGCCAATTGCATAAACACAAACTATCTGCGCCAAAAATAAAAGACTGTTGATTGTTGTGTTTTCATGCGGACTCCTTTTCTTAATTTTTTTATAATTATACTTTTTTATTGACAATAATGCAAGGGGCAATCAAAAAAAATACTGACAAAAATTTTTGAAATTCTGTCAGTATTTTCTCAGCTCAACATTTGGGCAATGATTTCATGCGATTTTAAAATATTTTTTTGTTTAAGTTCTGTCAGTAACTCTTCTCGATTTTGACCATCAAATTTTTCAACTGCCTGAGTCATTGCTGAAATTATTTCATCAAATCCTCGATTATAAGTGGCACTTTGCCATCCACTAATTCCGAATTTTTGGCGGTCAATTCCTGTCATTTTTTCAAGTTCTGTCAGCTCTGATAAACGGAGAGTTGCATTGGGACTTTCCACTATAAATTCTTCTGTAAAAGCTCCTGCTTCTAAATTCATCGTTGCAATCCCGCTAGTCATCGCGGTTTCTAACATAACAATCGCTCGTGTTAAGAGCCCCTTTTTATTCTTTTTAAGTGAATAATTCACTTCTAAAATTTCATCATCTAGCAAATAAATCAAGGTGTCAAGCGGATGAATAAAAATATCATACATCGAAAAAGTGATTTTGTCACTCGCAGAATTCGCTAAATTTTTGCTTACTTTCACCATATTTTTTTCTGGTAAATCTTTTAATTTAGCAGTTTGTGGTGCAAATCTACGATTAAAGGCAACAACAAATAAAACATTTTTTTGCCTTGCTAACTTTTGTAATTCTTTTACCTCAGAAAAATTTTCGGAAATCGGTTTATCCATTAATACCGGAACCCCTGCTGTCAGATATCTTTTGGCCAATTCAAAATGTTGGCTTGTTGCAGCATGGATAATAACTAAATCAACCGTTTCAAGCGCTGATAAATCTTCTGTTGCGTATTCAAATTTATACTGCTTACGAACTTTTTCGGCTTTATCCCACTGACGAGAATATAAAATAAAACGGTGTTCTTCCTGCATTTTTGCATAAACAGGTAAATAAGCTTTGCTTGCGATATTTGATGTTGCCCCAATGACTCCAATAATCATACTTTTTCTCTCCTTAAATCTGATGATACTTATTTTTTCCGCAAATCTCCTGAATAAATCACAATGACCACTCCACTATCAAATGAAACTTGCATCTGCTCACTTATAAACTCATTACTTGCATAGATTAAACTAAAATTATCTTCGGCTTTCAAAGGATACTTGGCTCCCACAATAGCCAGACTATCTTTTGTATCGACCTGTACAAAACCAATATATTTGTAAGTTGGTATTCTTTTGAGTAAATGCTGACCTGGTAGTAAATAGGTCACCAAATTTTGTTGGTCAACTAAATGCATTTTGGGAGCAAGACTTTGATATTTTGGCCGTGTTGCTAGGTAGGCATTGGTCAGTAAGTGATCCAAACGTCCGCCTAAAGCACCAGCTATTGTCAGCTCAGCATCTGGAAAATCTTTTAATATAAAATCTAAAGCTGCTTCTAAATCTGTCAAATCTTTTTCAGCAGGTAATTTAATCAACTTGTCAGTACTGACAGAAATTTTATCAAGTTCAGTTTTACTGACAGAATCAAAATCACCAATCGCAAGCGTTAACTGAATCCCTTTTTCCACTAAAAAAAGCGAGCCACGATCCACTCCAATATATTTATCAAAAGTTTCGTCGGGAATAAAATCAGGCAAGCCTGCTACAATTAATATTTTCATCTTTCATCACCTGATCCTGAAATTTTTCCACGATTTAAACGACTTTCTAATTTTTCAATGTTTTCGCTTGCAACTTGTTCTAAGGATATTCCTAAATAACGTGCACTTGTCGCCAGATACCACAATAAGTCGCCTAGCTCGTAAGAAATTGCCTTTTTATCATTTACTGACAGCTTTCCCTCTTGGTCCCGAATCACTTTTTTTACTTTGTCAGCAACTTCTCCTGCCTCGCCAGACAGCCCTAAAATTTTGTCCAAAAAAGCAAAATCAATTTTATCCTGAGACTCAATATTTTTATTTAAATCAAATTTGACAATTGCTTTTTGATAAGCATCTAAGTCCATTTTCTCCCCCTTAAAATTTACAAACCCTATTTCAAAGCTTTTTTCGCAATTTTACTTCCATAAAAATATCCGCTAAAATTGCTAGAACCATTTCTTGATAGTCTACTTCATCGACTAAAGCATTTCGCAAGCAACCTTGTTCATAATAAAGGTCACAAAGTTGGCGAAAAAGCCGATGGTATTGTCCCACTTCATCTGGCAATCCTCGCATATTTTCATAAGCCATATTCACAAATAAAAGCAAAATGGCCTCTTCATTAAGATTTTCAGGTTTAATCAAATAGGAAGCATAGCCGCTGATGACAAATTCAGCAATAAAATCCGCCACAAACTGCGAATCAAGATAATTATAATCATACAGTTCATGAGTAATCAATGCCCGCTTGGCCATCCGTTCAGCCAATTGTCTTGTTGCTAAGTCAACCATCGCTTCATATTCATCTTCTGACCAACTCATTCGCTGCTCTTCTTTACTTTTCATAAGTCTAATTATATCACAGTCTTGCAAAGGCTATCATTATCAAAATTTAATGAAAAAATTTTCATTTGCTTCCGATTTACTGACTTAAAAGTTAAAGATATAGTAAATTATAAAATAAAAATGTATTTTTTGAAATCAAAATTACATTTTTTGCTTGCTTAAATGAAACTAAACATGTTATACTCCTAGTATTATGAAAAAAATTTTAATTACTACGACTCTTGCACTTGCTCTTCTCTCGTTAGGAGCTTGCTCTAAAAAATCAGACAGTAAAGCCAAAGCCAGTTCATCTGTTTCATCAACGGCTATCTCCTCTTCAAGTTCAACATCTTCTTCAAAAAAAGTTGAAAATACTCAAGAAAATATTAGCTCTAGCTTTCAAATGACTGTAGAGGCTACACAAAAAAATATGGAAACAACGAAAGTTTCTTTCAAAGATACCTACTCAGATATCAAAGTTACTGCAGAAGCTCCTGAAACAATTGTTTATACCTATATTTATAAAAATAAAGTAACCCCTACAGTTTCTAAAGAGGAAATGATTAATCAATTGGCTTTGGGAACAGCGGCTGAGTTCAACAGATTCACCTCCATTTATCCCAATTTCAAAGAACGTTACATCTACTTGAATCCAGATAATTCAGAGATCTTTAATCTCTTAATCACACAAAATGATATTGATGCAGTAAGCTCATCCTCAGCTTCTGAATAATGAATAATAAGTAATAAAAAAGCCTCTAATTTAGAGGCTTTTATTTTTTAAGGTTGGATACGGTTAATCATACGTGGGAATGGAATTGCTTCACGAATGTGTTCTGTTCCAGCCACAAAAGTGACCATACGTTCCAGACCAAGTCCGAAACCAGCATGAGGAACTGAACCAAATTTGCGAAGTTCTAAATACCAATCATAATCTTTAGGATCTAAACCGAAATCAGCAATTTTCTTAAGTAACAAATCATAATCTGTTTCACGTTCTGAACCACCAATAATTTCACCATAGCCTTCTGGAGCCAAAAGGTCAGCACACAAAACGCGTTCTGGGTTACCAGGGACTGGTTTCATGTAGAAAGCTTTGAAACTTGCAGGATAGTTGACGATAAATGTTGGAACACCATAGTAATTTGAAATCCATGTTTCATGAGGCGAACCGAAGTCATCCCCATGTTCTACATGCTCATAATCTGTATCTTCATCATTTTCGTGTGCTTGCAACAAATCAATAGCATCATCATAAGAAACACGTTTGAAAGGTGTATCAATATACTTTTGCAACATGCTTGTATCACGTTCAAGTGTTTCAAGAGCATAAGCCGCATTATCCAAAACGCCTTGAATCAAAGCTTTTACATAAGCTTCTTGAATATCCAAAGATTCATCATGAGTAACAAATGGATATTCTGCATCCATCATCCAAAATTCTGTCAAATGACGACGAGTTTTTGATTTTTCAGCACGGAATACTGGTCCAAAGTCGAAAACACGTCCAAGAGCCATTGCTCCAGCTTCAAGATAAAGTTGTCCTGATTGTGACAAGAAAGCAGAATTACCAAAATAATCTGTTTCAAAGAGTTCTGTTGTGTTTTCTGCAGCATTTCCTGAAAGAATTGGGCTATCAAACTTAATAAAGCCGTTTTTCGCAAAGAAATCATAGCTTGCATAGATAATTGCATTACGCACTTGCATCATTGCCATTTGACGTTTTGAGCGCAACCATAAATGACGGTTATCAAGGAGGAATTCAACTCCATGTTCTTTTGGTGTAATTGGATAATCGTGTGAGTGACCAATCACTTCCAACTCTGTCACATCAAGTTCATAACCAAATTTTGAACGTGAATCTTCTTTGACCACACCAGTCACATAAACTGAAGTTTCTTGTGATAAATGTTTGATTTCATCGAATTTAGCTGTTCCTTCTTCTTCACCAAATTTTTCAATCATATTTGGTTTGAAAACAACAGCTTGAAAAAACGCTGTTCCATCGCGAAGTTGAAGAAATTGAAGTTTCCCTTTACCTGATTTGTCAGCGACCCAAGCGCCGATTTTTACTGTTTCACCAACGTGGTCTTTTACATCAATGATTGATATTAAGTCTTTCATAAATAAATCCTTCTAAATTTTTATTTTATATTTTTTAAATCATACTTTTATGACTTTTCAAGCCAGATTTCTTTTAAGGTTTTTAAATCTTCTTTGAATTCTTTCGTCGTTTGAAGTTCATCTTTTTCTAGTTCTTCAAGAACTTCTAATTCAAAATCAGCCGTTTTTGCTGCTTTTTCAATGGCATAAGGCAAACCAATCCCAGTCTTTTTAGCAAATTCAAAACGATTTTTTACACCTGCTAAGTCTGGTGCTATATCAATATAGCGTTCATTTGTTTCTAAATTTTTATAAGCAACAACTACCCCTATTTTTTTAGAGAGTTTATAAGCTGATTTTGCTTCTTTTTTATCAATCATTCATCCAATCCTTTAATCTTGTTACTGCAGCTTCCAGAGTTTCAAGACTTGTTGCATAACTCAAACGAACATTTTCTGGAGAACCAAAACCTGCTCCTGTAACTAAAGCTACCCCAGCTTCTTCAAGAATGGCTGTCGTAAAATCAGTCACATCTGTATAGCCTTTCATCGCCATAGCCTTGGTCACTTTCGGGAACAAATAGAAAGCACCATTTGGTTTCACAAGTTCAAAACCAGGAACTTCTGAAAGTTGAAGATAAATTTTATTTAAGCGTTCTTCAAATGCAGCATGCATTTTCTCAAAACTTTTATCATTTTCTTCAAATGCCTCTATGGCAGCATATTGAGCAACAGCGGTCGGATTTGAAGTGGTTTGACTGGCAATTTTAGTCATTGCAGCAATAATTTCTGGATCACCTACGGCTAAACCAATTCGCCAACCAGTCATTGCAAATGTTTTAGAAACACCATTAATCACTGTTGTTCTGTTTCTGATTTCATCAGACAGGCTTGAAATTGCTGTAAATTCTGCTCCATTATAAACCAAACGATGATAGATATCATCGGCCAAAATCAATAAATCATGAGCAACTGCCCATTCTCCAATGGCTGTTAATTCTTCTTTAGAATAAATCATTCCTGTTGGATTTGAAGGCGAATTTAGTAATAAAATCTTAGTTTTGCTTGTTCTTGCTTTTTCTAATTGCTCAACCGTAACTTTAAAGTTATTTTCTTGCTTAGCTTCTACAATTACTGGATTTCCACCAGCCATTTTTACTTGGTCGACATAAGAAACCCAATAAGGTGCTGGTATGATTACCTCATCTAAAGGATCAACAGTTGCCATAAAGTAAGCGTAGAGGGCAAACTTTGCCCCAGCCGTAATTAATATTTCGTTTGTTTGAATTTCATAAGCATAAAAACGTGTCCAATAATGTTGAACGGCTTTTTTAAGTTCTGGAAGTCCACCAGCTTGTGTATAAAAACTAGCTTGTCCATTATTTATCGCTTCGATGGCCGCTTGACCAATTTTTTTAGGAGTTGGAAAGTCTGGTTGACCAAGGGTCAAGTCGATAATATCTCGTCCTTGTGCTTTTAATGCTTTGGCACGATTGGCCGCCGCAAGGGTCACAGACTCATCCATTTTTAATACAAAATCAGAACATTTTTTCATATCAACTCTTTTCCTGACTCAAAGTCATAAACTTTAAATCCATTGCTATTATTTACTTCCCAGGCTGGTTTCCCTTTGTAAAGCGCTAAAACAACTGATTTGGTATCTTTAGTCGTTAGGCTTGCAGGTGAAACCCCCTCAGATAATTGTACCTCTTTGATTTTACCAGATTTTTTTGGAATTAAAATTCCAACTTCTTGGTTCGCTTTATTGAGCCCGACAATTGAATAAGTCACAGTATCTGTAGACGCAATATCAAATCCCGTCGCTTTGACTAAATCTGTTTTGTCTTTAGCAATATTTATCGCTTGCGCTCGCAC
>Ga0208186_100095_pt1 | contig 12989 bp, 14 predicted proteins | sample Shrwel1BS1Day23_FD_187537 | JGI IMG/M metagenome (GOLD analysis project Ga0208186, IMG submission 187537) | Subsurface microbial communities from deep shales in Ohio, USA - Utica-3 well 1 S-1-Day23 (SPAdes) (version 2) ... | reverse complement strand
TTATAATTCAAAACGAATCCATCAAAGTTTAGGGTATCTTACACCTAATCAATTTGAAAAGGTAAGTGCTTAAAATAAATAGATTAAAATTCTACGTTTGTTACTCTAAAAACTTGACTTAACGTCATATCTAGTGTTTCCGACATATATTGAAGCGCATTTTCATCGTACCAATCATCTGCGTCTAAGAAAACAAGATATTCTCCACGCGCATTTAAAATCCCAACATTGCGTGGCCCATGTGCTCCACCAGTATTTTCTTTGAGTTGATAAAATTCAATACTTGAGTATTTTTGCAGATATTTTTCTACTATCTCCGCTGAATTATCGGTGGATTTGTCATCAATGAATAGGAGTTGAAGTGCGTCCAGACCAATCGTTTGATGAACTAGCGAATCCAACATTTTTTCCAGATAAGGTGCGTTGTTGTAGTTAGCAATAATCACAGAAATTTTGGGTCTGTTAGCAACTCTGGCCGAGGTGGTTTTCTTGTAAGTTGGAAGTTCTAACTGCCATTTTGTATCCTCCAGATAATTATAATGAGCAAACTCTTCTTCTAATTTGTTTGAATTCATTCTTCCTGACCTTTAATTAAACATAATCCATAAATTGGTTACGAAGTTTCATGTGGAGATGAGAGGCAACAATCAATAATCCCAGGGTGAAGCACCAAAAAATTAAAGCATAACCCGGTTTTTCCCAAAACCAAGCACGGTGGAAAATGGCATCGCGAAAGCCTTCCATAACATAAATAAAGGGATCTGCTAGTAATGCTTGCCTCATAAATCCCGGAATAGCGTCCAATAAAGTCAAATCAATGGCCGCACCTGAAACGTAAAGTAAAAAGCGGAAAATGTAGTCAATTATATGTGAAAAATCTCTAAAAACAACTACAATTGTCGAAAAAAGAAGTGAAAAGCCTAGAACCAGTAAGATGAGAGCTGCAAAATAATAAATCAATTGAAAATAATAAAGAGTTGGATAATAGCCGTCTTTTAAAGCAATAATAATTCCTAAACCTATCATCCAAAAAAGGGCGTTAAAACGTTTGAACATCTCAATTGTTGGTAATACGCTGATGGGAAATTTTACTTGTGAAAATAAAGCGAGCGAACTTTGAACGGCCGCAGATGCATGAGTGATCGAGATACTATAAAAAAACCAAATTCCCAATCCAATAAACATCCAAGGAGCCGGTGGCATACCGGCAACTTTACGCTTAAACATGACAATAAATACAAAATAGTAAATTAATAATTGAAAAATTGGGTCAATATATTCCCATGCTGCACCAAAAAATTGTCCTAACTGTGTACTTTTCGTATGATACTTGGATACATTATAAATCAGTGGTAAATTTTCTATTTGTTCTTTTAAATATTGAACTAAGTCTTTCATCTTCTTCTTTCTAATGCCCTTGAGTTGTCGTTGTCGTTTCCGGTACCTTAATCACTGCACCAGGCTGAAGGGCAGCTGCATCTAACCCAGGATTCAACGTTTGAATTTCGGATACAGTTGTTCCTAAATTATCAGCAATTACACTTAAAGAATCACCCGCTTGAATAGTATAGTTTGTTGTTGCCTCTGTAGATGAGGGCGAGGATTGTGAACTTTCTTTTAAACTTGAGCTTTTTTTTGAGGCTTTGGAACTTTTTGTAGTGGTCGTCTGATTCTCAGTTATCGATTTTAACTGTAACTTTTCTTTATTCCTATTTTTTCTTGCTTCACTTTCGCTCAGACTCCTTACCTCATTACTAATTTTCTCCGAGAATTCTGTCTTTTCTCTAAAAGCATGTTGTTGAAAAAAATTTATGGGATTAGCAAGAGCGGCAACATCTGATGTATTACTTGTATAAAATATGCCACCAGCGAGGAAAACTAAGGCAAGAACGACGAGAAGCATTTTGATGAAGACAGAAAGTTTATTATTTTTGGAGAAGTCAAGCTCTTCTTTAACTTCTTCTCTGTTGGAACGAGAATTTTTTTGCCCATATTCTTCTTCAAGTTCATCTTTGAGGATTTCAACAGAATAAGTCAGTTGCTCTCTTCTTACTTTTTCTTTATACTCATCTTGTTCCTCTGGGGTAAGCCGAATAAACCACTGAACGAAATTAATATATTGAGGCAATATTTCTTCTGTAGAACCATAGCCTTTAACTTCACCATAATGCAGCCAGAGTACTTTATCACACCACTTTTCAATGGCCAGCATGTCATGAGAAATAAGTAAAATCGTTTTACCTTGTTCGCGAAACTCAAACATTTTATCTGCTGATTTTTGTCCAAACGTTCCATCTCCAACGGAGAGGACTTCATCAATAATCAAAATATCTGGGTCTTGATAAGCGGCAATTGAAAAGCTTAATTTGGCTTTCATTCCTGATGAGTAGGTTTTTAATGGTTGGTCAATAAATGGTCCGAGTTCTGAAAAGTTAATAATGTCATCAAGCTTATTTTCTATTTCTTTATTGGTCATTCCCATCATGAGACCAACAACATGAATATTTTCGCGACCTGTAAGATTTGGAATGAGACCAGTTCCTAAGGCAATAATACTTACATCCCCATTAACCTCCAGTGCTCCTGTTGTCGGAGTCATTGTGCCACTGATGAGCGTTGATATCGTAGATTTTCCAGAACCATTTAGCCCTATGATTCCAATTGTTTCACCATCATGAACTTCAAAACTTACATTTCTCAGTGCCCAAAATTCCTGTCCTTTGTCTCGATTTAGACCAAATAAAGTCTTCATCTTATTGCTTGTTGTCTCAAGCATTTCAAATCTTTTTGTTAAATTGGTCGCTTTTACCTTAAGTTTTTTATTGTTATTATTTGTCATTTGAACTAATTTTCCGTTCTAATATATCTATCATTTAGCAACTCAGCTGCTAATGAGTTTTCTCATTTCAAAACAATATAGTCATTTACTGACCGATTATCTTGACTAGCATAAATTGCTTGCCCGTTTAATGACATTTGACTGGAGCCGCCCCCATCCATTACGAGAGCATTTTCTAAATGAAGACTTTCAAGTTCTGACATAATTGCCGGATAACCTGTATTGGTATCTGAGATAATAAGATAGATGTTATTGTCTTTATCATTTCCTAAAAAAGAATGAATTTCCCAATTAACAGTTCCATCGCTTGGTAAACTTTTCCCATTTTTTATAAGAATGGAACCAAAACTAAAACTCATATCAGCGCCTTTTTTTAATATTTCACTTGCTGGTGTAGTTGAATCATAAACCTCTGATGAACCATCCTTATTAAATACAAAAGCATATTTGGCTCTTTGGTCAGAGTTCCAATCTTTGAACAGCTTTCCATTGTTAATTTGAAAACCCGTGATTTTCCCAGTTGTCATGTTAAAGCCAGAAGCATTCATAATTAAGCTATCTGGATACTTACTGACCACTTCTGTCATGCTCAATACAGGACTATCAGTCGAAGTTGCAGTTTTTAGAACTTCCGGACTATGGACTTTATAAATTTTAAAATTTCCTGTTGAAAGATCTGTAAATTTTTCTCCACTTCCTTGAGATTTTACTTGAAGCCACTCTGATACGCCGGTATTCTTTACTGGAACAATCGCTTGAGCCTTTTCTGTAGAACTTTGGTTTTTTGATACCTGGGAACTTGAAGAAAGATAACCATTTGATTCAGAAGTTTTTGTAACCTGTTGGCTGGTCGTTGGAGGAATGTATGTTGCTTTATCAAAAATGTATTTTCCTACCATTATTAATAAGATAAAAAAGATTAGGATGAGTGATGAAACCATTATTTTTTTTGGAAAATTATTCTTTAACATTTGCCCCTCTTTCTTTATAATGATTTTCTATTCTAATTTGGATTAAATCTTTCATATTATATCACTCTAAATTTGAGATATCTAAGAAAATTTTAAATATTTATCAAAAACGCCTTACCTTACAACGCTTAAATTTATTATTTGTTATCTTTTAAAGAATATTTTGTGATGTATGAAAATTAAATTTCTTTTATTTGTCAATTGTATTATTTACTTTAATTATTGTCAAGAAAAACAACGTAAAGTCATTCACTTTACGTTTTTTATATTTACTTAATTTGCATGTAATAAAAAGACTCCAAATAATTTTGAAGTCTTTTTATTATTATTCTGTAATTCCAAGAAGTTGCTTAATTTGTTTGACTTGCATTTTAGCATATTCTGTTGGATTTGATTTTTGGAGGGCAGCAAGTTGTGCTGCTTTTTGTGGGTCAGCTTTAAGTTGTGCTTCCATTTGTTTTTGCATAGCTGGAGCTTCTTGACTCAGTTTTTTAACTTGATCTTGAGTTAAAACGAGCCAAGTATCTTTCGGAACTGATACAACAGATTGTTGTTTAACCAATTCATTTTGTTCTCCACCGACGCTAAACAGTAATTTATAAAAGTCAGATGACCAAACACGTCTAGTTGTTTTAGTCGTAACTGTTGCTTTAGTATCGTCTACTAATTTATAAGTTGCCGATTTTTTAACAGCTTCAACAATATTTTTTTGATTTGGTTTGAAATTAGTATCAGCTTTTTCAGCTTTTTCACTATTTCGATATACCAAAACATAGTTGTCAGTATTTTTTCCGATTTCTGCTTTAATCATCATGCCATAAGGAGCTGAATTATCTCCAGCAGTATAGATTTGGTGAGTACTTGAAGTTGTTACTTCTTTCATTCCCCAGTTATCTTTGATGTGCATGGTCAACATAGCAACAGAACCCGCTAATAATAGAAAGGAAATTCCACCAACTAACCAATGAGCAATTGTATTCTTTATGAACATGAAACCAAAGAAGGTTCCAATCATAAACACTACCAATAATAATATAATCAGCATTATTTATTTTCTCCTTTCACTTCTTGTTCTTCAACTGGTAGGCCAGCAATCATTCGTCCACTCTTCAAAGAAAGAGCTACAAAAATACCGATGATTGCAAAGACAAGTCCAATTGCAAATGAGGCATGGTAACCTTGCAACATTGCTTCAATAGCTTTATTTGCAAATTGCAATGGATTGGCTGCTTTCAATGATGAAGCAGGCATATTATTCGTAATTACGTTTTGGGCTACTGAAGAAAGCAGGGCAACGACAACTGATGATGCAACTTGACGAGCTGTATTATTTGAAGCTGTAGCTTGAGCAACTTCATTTACTGGCACTGCATTCATTGCGCTTGTTGTCAATGGCATCATAACCATACCTACACCAACCATACGTAAGCCGTAAAGAAGAGTAACAAAATGATCAGGAGTTGTAGCTGTGAAGAACATAAATGGTACAGTACCCAATGCTAAAACAAGGAAACCAATAACGGCGAGACGTTTTGAACCAATACGGTCATAAACACCACCAGCAAGTGGAGCTACAACAGCCATCATCAATGAACCAGGTAAGAGGACAAGTCCTGAGTTGAAGGCAGAAAGGCCGTGAACATCTTGAAGATAGAGAGGAAGCATCATTTCAACACCCATCATTGCCATTGTGCTTAAAGCAAGGGCGAGAGTGACTAAAGTAAATTGTCGAATCTTAAAGACACGGATATCAAGGAAGGGATCGTCCATCTTAAGTTGACGCAATCCAAAGAGAAGGATGATAATTAAACCACCAACAATTGGGGCAATTACAGTATTAAATTTACCCCATCCATCCGTTGCAACGTTAGTGAATCCCCAAAGGAATGCACCAAAACCGGCAACTGAAAGGATAACTGAAAGGAAGTCTAATTTCATTGGACGGTTTGGAATAACATCTCGCATGGCAAAAATTGACACGAGGAAGACAATTCCGACGACAATCATTGGAATAAGGAAAATAGTTCTCCAACCTGCCTCAAAAGTCTAGAAGATAAGATTAAAATCATGAGTGATTAACCAACCTGCAAATGTTGGTCCTAAAGCTGGAGCAAGAACGAGTACAACCCCGGCAACCCCCATGATAGCTCCCATTTGCTTCGCTGGGAACATGTTAACCAAGGCCACTTGCATCAATGGCATCGTAATCCCAACCGCAATTGCTTGAAGGATACGACCAGCAAGGAAAATCCACCAACTTGATGTTGGTGCGGAGTAAGCAACAAACATTCCTAAAAATAAAATTGCGTATGCTGTTACGTAAAGCCAGCGAGTAGGGAATTTTGTTGCTAAATAAGCTTAAATAGGAACCATAATCCCGTTTGCTAATAAGAACCAAGTTGTTGCTTGTTGTGCTGTTGACATTGTGATGTTGAAGTCATTCATCAATGTTGGAATCGCTGTTCCAAGTGATGTTTGCATCAACATGGCACCAAATGTACCAACCAGAATCAAAATAAGCATTCCGATTCTGCTATAGTGTTTACCATGTATATCTAAATGGTAATCTTTTTCGTAAGTATCAGGCATTTTTTTCCTCCTCTTTACCTTTATCTTCTTGTGCGAGTTTCATACCAATTTCCAAAAACATTTTGAAATTTTCAATGAAACTTTCTGTTCGTTCTTCACCCATTTCTTTAAAAACTCGCGCCAAATTTGAGCAAGCTTCTACTCTAATTTCTTCTGCGACACGTCGACCTTTGTCAGTAATTGCAACCAAAATTTTTCGACGATCTGTTCTTGAAATCTCACGAGTAATCAAGTTTTTACTTTCAAGATTATTTAAGATTGTTGCTATTCTCGCTGTACTTGTATGCGTGAATTTTGCAATCTTACTTGGAACAATTTGCTTACCAGCTTCCTTATAAAGATAGCCTAACACCAAATGCTCCCCCTGGGAGTAGGTATTAAAGCGGTGCATCATCTCTGCTTTTCCTCTTTTTATAACAGTTGTGAGGAAAACCTCCGCTGCCTTGTTGTAGTCCATTTTCACTCCTCCCTAACGGTAATATTTATTAACGACGTTAACTATTATAATCCGTTCGCTATCTTTTGTCAAGAATAAAAATTCTTTAAGGAAAAAAATTTTTGAGTTCTAAAAAAGCCTGCAATAGCTTGCAGACTTACTTTTAATTTTATAAATTTATCCAACAATTCGAGCAAAGGCATTCTTTAATTCATTATTCTCTGTTTCTTTTAAGTGTAAATAATGATTGGTATTTCCTTGATTTTGGCCAGTGTAGAGCACAAGAGGACGTCCAGCTTTAAGCACAAAGAAATAGACATGATTTTCAAATGTATTCTTTGTCCCAAAATCCGAGTAAACATCAACTAATAAATAATCTCCTTCTCCCTCTCCTGTCTCTGACCATCTTAAATCAATTGGTTGATTATTAATGGTCGCTTTCCAAGCTGTATTATCATTTAATACTGAAAATGGAAGAGAGAGTCCATAAAAGTCAACGTTATGCGTAGGATCATATTGACTATAGTTTTGATTCATTTCTTTCCCCCATGCACTCATAAACTCTGCAAGTCGGAACTTCTTTTCTGAATTCCATTTTAATTCTGCTTGAATCGTTGAACTTGATTCGTCAGTTGTTGTTGTTTTTGAACTACTAGTTTGACTTTTTGTACTTGAATTAGTTTGAGAAGTAGATCTTTGGTGAGAGATGAAGCTACTTTCAGAAGTCGTTTTTGAAACTTCTTTAGTTTGTTTTGAACTGCAAGCTGACATTCCAAATGCCGTTACTAAAAGAATCGTAACCATATATATACTTTTCATTTATTTTCTCCTAATTTTATTCTACCTCAAAAGTAATAAAAAAACTATTTATATCCTAAAAAAGTATTAAATTTTAAAGATTACTAAAGCCAAGTATCGTCAAGTCTTAATAATACTATATAGAGTAAATAAAAGCCCCTAGATTCAGTTAGGAGCTTTTAACATCAAGAAATTAGCGACTAATTTTTTTAGCCGAAATGATAAGCATCATCGGACGCCTCATTTCATTTTTTATTTCCTCAAGTTCTCTCATTTCAATTGGAGGTTTAGGTTCAATAACATTAGTAAGTTCAAATCCTGCATTTAATAAAGTCATCAAATAGGTTGTCACTGTTCTATGATATTTAATCACTGACTTTCCTAGAAAATTGACTTCCCTCACACCTTCATAATAATAATTATCAACTGGAAAATGACGGATATTACCGTTCTCATCATAAGACCAATCTTGTTCTCCAGAAGAAGTAAACAGGGGGTGTTCGACCGAAAAAATTAATTCACCATTCTTTTTAAGAGATTTTGAAATTTTCTTCACTAGCTCCTCAAAATTTGAAATATAATGAAGGGCTAAAGAACTAAAAACAATATCAAAAGAATCAGTTGAAAAATCTATCTCTTCTATTGCAGACTGTCGATATTTAATTCGGGCATCATGATTCATTTTATTTGCCACTTCGAGCATCTTATGAGAGAGGTCTATTCCTACTACTTCTAGCGCTCCATGGTTAGCCGCATATTTACAATGCCAACCATAGCCACATCCTAAATCTAAAACTTTCTTTCCTTGAAAGTTTGGTAGTATTTTTTCTAATTCATACCACTCTCCAGCGGCTTTCAAACCATCTTTAGACCTTGGCATTGCTGCATAATTTTTAAAAAACTGGTCATCGTCATATTTATTTTGTTGCATTTTTTCTTCTCCATGTAAATATAGTTAGTGATTTTATAGATATTTACATGGAAAATACAATTTTTTGAGCAATAATTCCTTGATTCATTTGTCTCCTTTTATAATTGTTTAAGTGAGATTTTGTAATTTATAAACACATTCTATCACATGCCTTATAAAAAGTCACTCAAAATTCAAAATAAAGTTTAATAAAAAAAGTAGGGTTTCCTACTTTTAAGAATAACTATTCCTTTTCTTCAACTTCTTTGAGCGCTTTTGAAGCTTCGCCAAATAGTTCTTCTGCTTTACTTGTTGTCTTCTCAAATGTATCTTGAATTCCTGTTTGAGTTCCAACAGTTGCATTTCGAAGGGCTTCTTCTTCGAGTTCCTTCATTTGCTCATCACTCAATTTTGGATTCATTTCAGGCATAGGCATTCCTCCTTCTTAAAATCATTATATTACAAACCAATTTAAAGCGCTAACATTATGCTTAATAAAAAAATCCAGATACAACTGGATTTTTTTATTAAGCATCAATCGTTGAGTATTGAGCATTATTTTCAATAAATTCACGGCGAGGTTCAACACGGTCTCCCATGAGCATATCAAATATTTTATCTGCTTCTGCTGCATCTTCGACAGAAACGCGTGCCATCAAACGATGTTCAGGATCCATTGTTGTTTCCCATAGCTGATGGTCATCCATTTCACCAAGACCTTTATAACGTTGGACCGTAGGTTTTGTTCTCCCTTGTGCCCAGCGTGCTAAAGCTTCTTGTAAATCTTTTTCTTGATTTTCACCTGGTTGAATGTATTCTTTAGTTTCAGAACCTACTTTTATACCATAAATTGGTGGTTGAGCAATATAAACGTAGCCTGCTTCTACAACTGGACGCATGTAACGATAGAATAGTGTGAGTAGTAGTGTTCGGATATGAGCCCCATCAACGTCGGCATCGGTCATGATAACGAGTTTATGATAACGTGCTTTGGACAAATCATAATCTCCCCCAAAACCTGTTCCCATGGCAGTAAATAATGAACGGATTTCTTCATTGGCTAAAATTTTATCCATTGTTGCTTTTTCAACGTTCAAAATCTTACCACGAATTGGGAGAATGGCTTGGAATTCACGATTACGTCCCGATTTAGCAGACCCTCCGGCTGAATCTCCTTCGACAATAAATAATTCTGTTTGTTCAGGATTATTCGATGAACAGTCTGCTAATTTACCAGGAAGATTTGAAATTTCAAGACCTGATTTTTTACGCGTCACTTCACGCGCACGTTTAGCTGCAATTCTGGCTTTACTTGCTAAAATCCCTTTTTCTACAATTTTACGAGCAACTTGTGGATTTTCCAACATAAATGTTGTCAGTGCTTCGGCAAAAAGTTTGTTGACAATTCCTGTTACTTCTGAGTTTCCAAGTTTTGTTTTGGTTTGTCCTTCAAACTGTGGATTAGGGTGTTTAACTGAGATAACGGCAGTCAATCCTTCACGCACATCGTCACCAGTCAAATTGTCTTCATTTTCTTTAAGAATTTTATTTTGTTTGGCGTAGTTGTTAATGACACGAGTTAGGGCAGTTCTAAACCCTTGTTCATGTGTTCCACCTTCATGAGTATTAATATTATTCGCAAAAGACATCACTACTGAATGATAAGTATCTGTATATTGCATGGCAACTTCAACAGCAATTCCATCCATTTCACCTTCGGTAAAAATAGCTGGTTCAAAAATAACTGTCTTATTTTCATTCAAATATTCAACATAAGACTGAATCCCACCTTCATAATGGAAGTGAACTTCATTTTTTTCATTTCCTTCACGTTTATCTGTTAAGGAAATACGAAGACCACGATTCAAGAAGGCAAGTTCACGAACACGCGTTGCGAGTTTGTCAAAGTCAAATTCAACAGTTTCTGTAAAAATTTCTGGGTCTGGTACAAAGTGAACAGTTGTTCCTCTAAGATCAGTTTCACCAATAATTTTCAAATCATCTCTAACGAGACCCCGGTGATACTCTTGAAAATATTTTTGACCATCTTTATGGACGGTAACATCTAAAGTCGTTGACAAGGCGTTAACAACAGAAGAACCTACACCGTGTAATCCACCAGAAACCTTATAACCGCCTCCGCCAAATTTACCTCCGGCATGTAGAACGGTAAAGACGGTTTCTACCGCTGGACGACCTGTTTTTTCCTGAATATCAACAGGAATTCCCCGTCCATCATCAACAACTGTAATTGAATTATCAGGTTCAATAAAAACCTCAATATGGCTTGCAAATCCAGCAAGTGCTTCGTCAATTGAATTGTCAACAATCTCCCAGACCAAATGGTGCAAACCTTCTTTTGATGTTGAACCGATATACATCCCAGGGCGCATACGTACAGCTTCAAGACCTTCAAGGACCTGAATCTGGCTGGCATCATATTCGTCTGCAAGCATTTCTAAATTTTTATTTTCTTCGTTCAAAGTTAACTCTCATTTCTATGAAAAACTTATTACCATTATACCACAAATCGGCGATTTTAGCACTTTTCTAAGGTATTTTCATCTCTAACTCTTCAGATATAAATAAGCAAATTTCCACTGAAATTTGCTTACAATCAATTGATTTTTTAAAGATTACAAAAGGATCTCTGTCAGTTCATGAATAATATGGGTCGGTTCATTAGTAAGTAGGACATTCTTTGTAGCGTTAGATGTTTTTACTGACTGAATTGAATCATTAGAGCTATCAAAATAAATGGTTTCTACTCCAGCAGCATTTCCAGCTTCAATATCTAATGAGCGGTCACCGATCATCACTGTCTTCTTTGGATTAAGCTTATACTTGCTCAACAAATAGTTAATTGATTCTGGCGCCGGTTTTCGTTTAAAACCATTATCAGCTGTAACAACTTCTGTAAAATATGAGCCAATCTCTGCTGCTGACAGAATTGTCAGTACTTGATGATTACGATGTGAAATCATAAAATTTTTCTTACCATTTACTGACAGACTTTTCAGTACTTTTTTTGCACCAGAAAAGAGAATTGGCTTTTCTAATTCTTCGGCCTCTAATTTTTTATATTCCTCTAAAAATCCCGGTAAATCACTCGCAAATTTTTCAACAGCATAAGCCGTTGAAACTTTCAGTGCATCATATACGTCAGTACGCAAAACAACACGCTCTGCCATCGACCATAGTGTGGCAGAAAAGGCATGGCTAGAACTTTCATAATTGTCTAGCAAAGTTCCGCCTAAATCCCAGATATAATTTTCGTAGTCCATGTAAAATATTATACCACACCTACCGAACTGATGTATCTGTTAAATAAATGTATTTATTATTGAATTCATTCTAATTTAACAATTATTTCATTGCCACTCAAATCTTCGATAATAAGTTTATTTTCGTCAGCAGATTGTAAACGCGCCATCTGCTTAGCATGCTCTTTTATCTGATTAAAGAATGCTTCATCATCAACATATATGATGAATTCTAGCAATCCAGGCAAGTCTGTCGTGCGGTTATTCAAATTGACTCCAGCCCAATTATTGAAGGCAAAATGATGATGATAGTTTCCCGAAGAAATCCAGCTTGCCGAATGAACCGCAAACTTCTCTGTCATATCAAAAAGCTGCTGATAAAAATTTGTCGCCTCTACGACATTTTCAACAGTCAAATGAAGATGACCCATTCTAGTTTGAGCTGGAAGTTTATATTTGTTTTCACTTTCTGTAGCTATCGTCAAAAGACTTTCTGCATCAAGGTTTTCCGTTATACCGATAATTTTATCTGCCTGTTTATCCCAAAGCTTCTCGTCATTATCCTGATAGACTTCGATTCCATTTCCCTCTAGGTCTTCTAAATAAATTGCCTCGCTGTAACCGTGATTTGCAGCGCCAACAATTGGAAATTCATTCTCTAGTAGATGCTTTAAAAAATTTCCCAAATCAGAGCGACTCGGTAAAACTAATGCCAAATGATATAAACCATAAGCTTTTGTATCATCACTCTTGACTTTTTCTAAACGAATAAGTTTAGTCTGGGCTTTTTCACTCCCTAAATCAACACCTGTTTCATCTTGATTTAAAATATCCATTCCCAGAACTTCTTGATAATATTGTGTTTCTAATTCTAAATTAACAACATTTAATGTGACTGAACCTAATCTTACTTTTGATTGATATTGGTACATAGAGCCTCTTTTCTATTGTTATTTCACGTTCAAATATACGTTTACATTCGTAAACCCTAATTATATTATAACTTTATTTATTAATCTGAACAAGAAAACACACTTATTTCCTTTCTTAATTTTTTTGTTAATTTTTATCAGAGATTATTCCAAAAATTTTTCTGATAAAAATGAAGTATCACTCCTACCGAAAATCCTAAAAGGAGGACTAGGGCAAGGTTAACAACTAAAGGATATGGAATAAAGATAAT